>OMLO01001921.1_pt1 | contig 16405 bp, 10 predicted proteins | sample 1674811 | NCBI WGS metagenome assembly OMLO01 (sample SAMN06265003, study PRJEB25207) | coral metagenome | isolation source: Coral host | place: Mexico:La Bocana,Puerto Morelos, Mexico | collected 2008-11-13 | reverse complement strand
CGCCCGCTCCCGGAACCAATCAGATTGCAGGATTTAGAGAATTCCGCCCGCTCACAAGCCAAGAAAAAAATAAATCAACGATACTTTATAGTAAGGCTGTAAATACATGCACAACTCGATTGATATAACTACTTGTGAAAAGTTTTGCCTGAGTTATCATCACAGGCTCATTCATTTCCCATATGCAAAGGGATATTTCCTACAACTAACTGAACTGCCATTACGTCCCTCCCTCGAGATCCAACCTGCAATTTTTTGGTGGTTTGTCAAATGTTTAATCCATCGAGACTGAATTTTTAGGCGGATTTTTCTCATACGTGTATTTTGTACCAACTGACTTTTCTACGCCAACATTTCAACTTTGGAAGGTGTTCAAGACAAATTCCTGAAACTAATCAAAGACCAGTAGTATTGTGATGCAATAAAAAATCAGCATTTTAACGTCTGTCACGTGACACGAGATAATTTGTCCATTGGGCGTGGTACAAAATAAAGTTGTTTAATAATAATAATAATAATAATAATAATAATAATAATTATGAATTTGTTGTGCGCAAATTTCATGCGTATATGTTCAAATGCGCATTACAATTAAAATACATAAAAAAAATGAACGTTACACGCTAGAAGTGAAAATTACAGCTTAAAAACTGAAATTCTAAAAAACTAAGTTATAGGTTAGAAATAACAAGTGTTAAAGTACGGTTTATCCTTAACTAAAATCTAAAATTCTAAGAATTTACAATACTATTCGGATTTCAATTAAAACGCTCTAGAAAACTAATAAATAAAGCCTGTCAAAAGCTCTGAAAACAAGAGTTAACTGTCAAAACTTAGATTCATATCACAGGACGAAACATAAACTTACACAATATGCTTGTTTGAAAGTGAAATCTTTTCAGAGCAGGAAGTGCTAGGGTCAATGCTATCAAACGACTATGGGCGTGGCTGGTTGCCATAGCAACCATTTTGTGTAAAGCCTTCACAATTCATTTTCCCTTCATGGCTGCAATCGCTTACAGTTGTTCTTTTTTCACCATATTTAAGCAAGCTTTTTGGTCCATCAATGTCCTGCAGTTTACTTGCAGTTATATAAGGTATCAACTGAAGGCAGACAGCACAGTGAGGTCATTACGAACATGCGATTAAGAAACAAGATTAAACCTAAATCATTGCTACTCTAAATTGGGTCAGTTAGGCAAGACAAATTAAAGTGTAGTTGATTTCTCAGCATGATTTAAAATTTCTAACCACTTCTTAGTTGGTGCATTTTCCAGGTTGATCTTTGCTGTGAGTTAAAAAGTGGGTCCATCTTCTGTTTTAACTGGTCGAACTTTGATATAAGTTTGACAACTCTAAGCTATTACGGTAGTCAAATCTCATCCCGAGATTCTCGTTCAGGTCTTGAGCTAATGAACAAAAACGATAATTATTGTCATAATCCAAAATCGCTTAAAATAGTTCAAACTAACCGTTTTCTTTTAATATAAAGACTTTTCAAAAGTCTAAATAGGTATTATAAACATTTTACTTCGTCTCCAATGCCTCTTGATCCATTAAATCTGTTGCCGGCAATCGATGTTTTCATCAACTTCTTCATGTTACTAAAATTAAACTACAATCGAATTAGATTGCTCAACGTTCTTGTGATAACAGGGACAGCAACATGCTTTGACCCGTAAATCTTGCTTAAAGATTCTATTTTGTTATTATTTTCGTTCAAGATATTTTGGGGTCAAAAAAAATCCGAAATGAAAGTTACTTCAAAACAAATTCCAACTCGATGAATTTATATATTTGTCTATCTGTAAACAAAGTCTCAACTTTGCCGGTGACACGTCAAAACCCTAACTTCACAGTCTTGCATACCAATGTTTTTGGTCATTATAGAGCTAAAACTGTGACTGAATACCTTTACTCGTGGGTAGAGGAAACGCTCGTATTGTTGAAGGGACATATTGTAATTTATAGTAATTCACGATTTTTCCGAAACGCGACGAAAGAATTTGAAAAAGTCTTCTAGATTTTTCTATTTGGCATCTCAAACTTGTGCTTGCAGATTCCCATTTTTGCTGCATTAGCACTGAAGAGTTAGTTTTAAATTGACCGTTATAAATGGTTTTTCAGTCATGAACGAGAATATTTCTAAGGTTTTGACTGAGTTTCGATGATACCGGCCCCTTTAGAATACCGACAGGAAACTACTTGTTTTATCTGGACCGCCGATTTAGGAAATCTTCATTGTCTTTTGCGTAAAAGAGATTAAGTTATTTTACACCTAATCGTGTTAAATACGACAACTCCAAATTAAGATAACGAGCAAATACTCGAAATTGAAGTGAAGTTTCCTCAATAGTTGAATGGTAACCAAAAATGTAATTAATTTGCCTTAATTTGGAACAAGGTATTAATAAGGAAGAATAATTTAGTGGAATCTTGGCTCTTGACTCTTTAGCGTTCGTTAATAAAGATTATTCGCTAGCTTCCTTATCAGTTCACCATTTTATTTCCCCGCTAAACAATAAATTTGTCGGTGAACAAGAAGGTCAGACAAGGTTCATTGTGTGAACGTGCGGGGGAATAAATCGATGGTGCTGTTAATTAGTTTTAAACTGATAATTTATCTCGTGGTCATCAACATAACGCTGTAATCTATAATCACGATTTTCCACGATTTTCCCACAAGGATTATGTCCCCAACATGCAGATTTTCAGAAGTTTTAAATAACCTGGTCTGTGAAACTCGATGCAGCGCGATTTTACATTAAGGAACATACAATTCCAGATACCGGAGGCACTAGATTATCCCTAGAGTTAGCGAATAATCCCTAGGGTATGTCGAACCTTCCCCCGCCAGTTCCGAGGTATTGTAGGCCCGGATGCCTGTTTTTCTTCATCTCATATGACTTGGAATTTAAGGCCAACATTGCCCGGGTGTCTGAACGTGAATAATGCAACCTTAGTTATCCGTAACATTTTCGGTGACTTCTAAGCTATCACTAACTTTACCAGGTCTCAGATCTCAGTTTATCGAAAAAAAGCGTTATTTGTCAGCTGTCATTTCAAATTTGGACCATTTATCTGCCAGTTAAGCCCCAGGTAACAATTTTGCATTGGTGGGCGTTTCCACGAATAACTAAGCCTGGAACGAGCGTCGGTCTTCTCAAATGGGAGTATATGTTACTCTTGATGTCGCCCCTCAGTTGCCTGTGTATTCCAATTGTCCTGTGTATTTCAAGCAGACAGGTTAATGGCAGCGATGAAATAACCTCTGTGATTTATTATATTTTCCATCTCTTCTTCCAGACTGTAAGGCGGCTCATGCCGACTAGAAAACATAAATCTCTTCTTTGTCAAACATTCATACCCCCTAGCTGGAGACAAGCACCTTATCTACCGGTAAATACCTCTTCAGTATTTAATCATCTTCAAAGAACAAAAAGGATATCTGTCTTGTCTTGTGAACTCTATGCACTGTAGTTACATTTTCAAAAAAAATAAGTTCATTTTCATCTTTCTCGTATATCTCCGAATTTCATGGTGCGTAGAACAACAATTTCGTTTTGAAAAACTAAAGGCCAATTTACACGCCACAGTTCTTCGGCCCACAAAAAAATGCCTGCGCATATGAAAAATCGGCCCGAGGTTAGACGGAGCTGCATTGCTACAGATTTCATTCATTATTTTAAAATTTCGCTGATTTAACTTTAAGACGGGCTTTAAATATCTGTTTTGAAACAATAAAGAATGTTAGATTGCAAAAAAATCCAGACCGCCGGACTTCACATAAACTGTTTGTAAACTGAAGGCTAAGGGCGCCCAGTTGCTGTGGTTTATTTATTAATTCTCTCTCTCAGCCAAAAAAAAACGATACTACAAAAATATCCGTACAAACAACTTATTTTATGGATGAGAATGGTCTTAAAAAGCTTCATTTTCTTTGAAAACGCATCCTGCAGGATTAACTTAAGGAAAGTGTTGTTTTACTCAGTGTGGCCTCATATCAAGTAGCGTCTTCTTATTTCAACATCGTAGCAACTAGCTGAACGACGCTTTCGAGATGGCAACTGCACAAAAATTTAAAATAAATCCATTGAACACCGATCAGAATTTACTGAACTTTTTTTTGCCGTCAAGTTTGCCGATTGTTTTTCTCTACTCTGCCAACTCAGTCTTGCGTAAACATTACGTGCATAAGATGCAATTCCGTGGATCTTTCCTTCAATCGATTTCCCTCCCAGGTCGATTTCCCTCGCCGATGTAAAATGTTATTCGACAGTAAGCTTGTTTGAGCCAGTTTATAAATTGACCTCCACCGTTAATTTGGCAAGGAAGCAGAAGAGTCTATTTTCACTTCCGTTGAATCGCAGCCCTCACAAACTATGTTGGTACGGACGCTACTAAACCGAATATTAATTTATAAACATTGCCACCAGTTTGCATTTTTAATCATTTCATGTTCACATTTTCAAGATTTTCGGGCCGAGAGAAGTTTCTTAAGGACCTTTGTAACGCCGGCCAGGCCATGGATTTTGTACAAACGATATCTTTTGAGAATTTTTTATTCAAATTTTTGGCACGGATTTGCGATTCATTCTTGCGTGCATGCAGGAAAATACGAGTCCAGTTACTGTTACCTACAGTGTTGACTTAAATTGAGCTGGCTCAAAGTTGTTAGAAGATCTGTGATCTAAGTCTCCCGGCTTACAAAAACCGGCCTCAACTCAAGTCTTTTCCTTCCCATAACAAAATACGATCAGAATGGCTGTCTGGGTGCAAATTTTTGTTTGTGGCCGACAATTTCCTCAGATGGGAGAAGGTTAATACTGGATAATATGCCAAAGGTTTCACTTTCACGGAAAGCTCCTATCGCCACGCTGAAGAACATAGCGAGAATTATTTGAAGTCCTTTATCGCTGAAAAAGAAACTGAAAAACAACTATGTATATTAAAAAATTTCTTCTTCGTCTTTGAAAAATACCTCGAAGCCCCGTCGTATAGGTGCCAAGGATTGGTTTGTTTGGTGTGAAATTTTTGTTGTTTCGAAATTAAAAACTTTATTGGCAATTTTACACCAGCTAAAATACATGATTTGATTGAATGGACGAAGGTAATTCGCTTGAGTTTTAGTGTAAGCCCGCAACAGGAATTAACCAATTAACGAAGCAGTTAAGCCCCTTTTTATGGTATAACTGGTTGGTGGGCTTTATGAAGTCAATGCTTGTTTACTGAGACACACCTCTAAGCACTGAAGAAGTCGTCATTACTCAACACTTGAATTCAGTACAAATCTTGTTAATGCTTCAGATTATCTTTTTCTTCGCCCTTTCTAGGAGTAAATTCTAAACCTTTTTGAAATTCGTGCATTTCATAACGTGGGATTATTATTGTTTGTGATATTATTGCTGCCAAATAATTCATATTTCATTTTATTTGTCATGTGTCTAGTTTGTCCCCGCGGAAAGCAATTTCACTGGCGCCATGTTGTTTCGCCAAACGGATTCTTTACCTTTCTTATCAACCGAAATGCTTATTAAATATTGCTGAAAACTCCCCAATCCCATGTTGTTTTGTTTTTAGGGTTTGTCAACAGAGTTAAGAGATGCTTACTTCTTCCGTTGTAATTCTTCTGCCTTTCTGCGACAGATAAGAGTTGATACACTGTTTGAGGAGAATCAAAGTGTGCCTAATTGTATTACAAGTTGATTAATTGCCCCGGGAACAAATTAATGTGTCTCTTAGATCTTCGTTTCCCACTTCCTGCCATTAATCACCAAGTTGATGAATCATCTAAGTGCCACTGTGAAAAGTAATTGAAATTTCGGCCGCAAAAACTTTGCACACGTACACAAATTAATTTGACCCAAGCCTCGTTAAACTCGCTCACTTCGCCCTGAATCACGCTGATTACATAATGTGCGCAACAGCGGTCAATTTGTTATGTTTCGTTTAAATTACTTTATACACTGGTTTGACTTCCCGTGGAATTGATCTTCACCTGTCAACGCTGTAATGTGGCCTGTCTACCAGTATTTTGCTAGCGTAATGGGCAGGTTATTTTACAAACAGACAAAACATGGACATTTGCAAAACACGCTTTGTTGTGCAACCTATAAAGTGCTTGCCGCTGAAATAACAAATGTTTGACTTATAGATTTTACAAGGTGAAATTGTTTACTGAAAACATCCATAAGCAAAAGTGTAAACAATAAAGTATTCATCACGTTCCATGGAAATCAAGGAAACTTATTCAAAAGCGGGACTATGAGGGAAGTTTTAAAAGCATTTCATTCGAACCCCTAGGAAGCCATAACTCAAAAGCTGGTTGGAAGTGAGTGCGGGTTTCGAAATGCTTTTAGTCCGACCCTGATTAATGAGCTGTGAATTAGCGCTCCGTCTGGGTGGTAATCGTCAGTTTAATACCTGAAGAAGTGTTGAAAGGGTTCTGTAATTGTTTGAATTTGAGCCTCGCACGATGTGTCATGTTCTCACGCACTTTCCCAGGGCAGTATGAAACCATGCGCGGAGACAAACATTGTTATCGAGGTTGAAACACTTGTCACTTTTGATCTACAATTTGTTACGCTAAAAAACGTCAAACCATTGAGATAAATCAATGTCTGGTGGTATTGTTCAAATGTCTGTCGATTTAACTTCGAGACAGTAAACACTCTTCAAGGCTAGCTGAAAGCCGCTTTTCGATTTTATTTAGATTGATTAGCTCGCGATTGACCCTTTTACCGGCGTTTATCCGACATCATCAGGTTGTGACTAGTTCCCAAGTACTGTTTACGAAGTGTGTAGCGGATTTCGCATTGTAATCCGTGGAAAATTCTAAGTTTGTACCCCAGATCACCTGAAATAGTTAAGCGATAACTTATCTTGATAACGCTGCCCTCTTTAGACGGAATTTTTCGCTGATAAGAAGCGAAGGCATTTCACATGTGCTAAACATAAAGAATGCAACCTTTAATCACATCAAACAGATGAATTGTCCTGGCGGCGAGTACAGCATTTCCCTTTGTGTTTCGGCACCGCGATGAACAAGATAGATGACTTAACAGGCGCTCAGCTGGAAAAAATGTCCTTGCTTGTCCTCGCAGGAAATTCTTATTTAGTATTTATAGTTCTCCATATGTACTATTTCCGGATAAAAATCTCGAAACATTTTTTCTGGTCGCATTTGAAGACTATGTAAGCTATGTTGTTAAATTTTGACACCTTTCATCTGGTTTATGCGAAACAACTTCCTCGAAGGCTCTACAACTAATGGACTATTCAAACTTTATGTTCACCTCAAGAGGACAAATATTGGCCCATTTTCATGTTAATGTCATACTCTATTCTTGCATGTCGAATGGCCGCTCAAGAACGGTTTCGATTTGAGTAAATATCAGTTCCCAGGAAACACAAAAGATTTGCAACCCATCAATGCCCCGCTTGCCCCTCCAAAGATCTGTTTATGACCCGCGCTTAACCAATGGGATGTCCCGGGAGTAATTTAATTTAGAAATATCATGTTACAACTGAGCCAATCCGAGACATTATAATCACACAGGTTTTTTGATAAAATCGCATCTTTAAACACAATCACATTTCAACCAATTAGTGGCTGTGAAATGCTCTTTGTCCCTGGGGCGTAGCTAGAGAGATCGCTAATTGCTACACAATAAATAATGTTCGATCGTTTTACGGACTCGAGATGGCATAATCACAGCCAAACAGTCAAGTCTGCAGTGTTCCGTGTTTAGTATCAAGTGGTCAGGAAGTCTGTGATTCTCGGCGAAGATGAAACCTGTGTGCCTCTTGTACATTTCGCCGCTACTTCTTCTCGGCTTAGCTAACTCGTGCTGTGTTGAGTCTTCGAGCGGTCTCAAGAGAAAGTGGGAACTTTGGACACGTCCATTTTTACGAAAACGTGCCGTGGAAATCGCGCAAAAACGACTCCTCTCAATTCTGGGACTAGATAACTTTCCAACACCAGGGCGACATGTTATTCCACACAAGTTTATGCTAGAGTTGTATAGGAACCTTTCGAGCGGGACTTACGAAGGAAATCTTAACTATGATGTGGTGCCGAGTGCTGTAGTCGGAATAGTGGATCAAGGTCAGTGTCTGTTATTATGTGGAGGTTTTTGTAAGTGTTTGTCATTGTTTTTATTTGTTTTGCGACTCTGCCAATCTGGTATCCCGTTTCTTGTTCCTTGGTTTCGACCGAGCGATGTAAACTTGCGTCCTAATTTTAAAACTTCCCTTTCCGTCTTTTTCCTGCAGAACGCCGCGACAATTCGGTGAGCAGAAACAGTCACCAAGTATATTATTTTAATGTGACCAGCGTACCCTCGTCGCAAACTATCATCGACGCAGAGTTACGGGTGTTCAGACAGACCGTGGTTAAAGATGAACCATTTATCCACTCGCACGGCACAACTTACAGAGCAAAGCTTTATGGCAAACGTATGCCTGATGTGCCAAATTTGTCTCCTTTTGAATCAAATTCAAACCTTGAGCTTCTCGATTCGCTCGAGTTTGACATCGCTGATCGGTCATCGGAGAACTGGAACGTGTTTTCTGTCAGGAGAGCGACTGAAAAGTGGCAGAAAGCAAAAGCAAATTGTCACCAGGTTGAGTTACGCGTGGAATCTGTGATGAGTGGTAAGAACGTCCCACCGGAAGAGATGGGCTTCGCTAAAGCCGGGCGCCTTCATAACAAGCACGCTCTTCTCGTCGTGTACACAAGCGATGGGAGACCCTCTGATCCCATCCGGAAAGCAGTGTCATACGAAAACAATGCCGATGGTAACGCAATATCACGCGGAAAAAATACTGAGTCAAAACAGAACAAAATCAGCTCCGACAACCGGGTGCGTAGAGACGCAAAATCGAAAACCGGGGGAAGCAGCTTGAAGAAGCGAAGCAGAGGAACTAAAGCGAAGCGTCGGCGCAAAAAAGATTCCTGTCGCAGAAAACCCTTATATGTCGACTTTAACCAGCTTAGTTGGTCAAACTGGGTGATAGCACCGAGAGGATACCACGCGTATTTTTGTCAAGGACTCTGCGAGTTTCCTATTGACAATCATTTAAAACCCACAAACCACGCCACGGTGCAGACTATTCTGAACTCAGTGGCTCCCTCGCTTGCGCCCCAAGCGTGCTGCTCGCCGAATAAATTTAGCGCTATTAGCATTTTGTATATCGACAGAAGTGACAGTATCGTGTACAAGAAGTACGAAGACATGGTGGTTGAACGTTGTGGCTGTAAGTGAGCGGATTTAACCGGGGTAATTGACTGAGAGGGAATCGACGGTGCCTCTTTGTCTTTGCCCCTGATCTCAGGCAGTACGTTGACCTACAGGTGCTGACTGAACTCCGATACTACAAACACCAAGGAATCACTGGTTTTTATTGAGTCAACACCTGACCATGAGCTTAACGCAGAAACTGAGAGCCGTTGTCACCGGTCGGTGTCGTTTCATAGAGTTCTCGAGACTTTCACAGACTTTCAACACTTGAGGGTACATTGCCGGCGTGTAGTCATCTGCTCGGCGACGCGAGGTCAGAATTATTCACGAGCAGGTTTCAAATAAAACCCGCGCGGTGTTGACTCAATTTCTTGATCCTCGGAGATCATTTGGTTTGCATAATCGCATTAAAATTATCACTGATATTGTTTATGAACTCAGAACGTTTCTCGAAAATGCCCTCAGCAAGGATGAATGTCAGTCTAAAAGAGGTTTTTGCATCCTCGGCCGACATCAGTGTCAGAGATTACTTCTGGAAAGCACAGCCGTGAGACGGCCAAACCATCTTTAGCTCCAGAGTTTAATACTTTGTATTCTCACTGTAATATAGGCATGATAGGTTATTATTGCACTGCCAGAGTTTTAGCACCTCGTTATTTTTATCAGATGACACACGCCTTCCTCTGTCAAAAATCACCATTAAGAATCATTGTTAGTGAAAAATATTTATACTTAATTTTCGTGCGCGGAGCTAGTGAACTATAAAGAGTCGGCAAGTCAACAGAGTAACCGGCACGGTTAGTTTATCTTTGATTAGCGAACAATCGATTTTTTAGTTGTTATTACCTCGCTCGAATGTAAATAGTGAATAATTTATTTATTCTTGACTTGAAAGGCAACATAGAAAGCGCCCGATTTTATTGTTGTATTATTTTTATCTAGAGCCAAGGAAGGCCTGCTGAAAGTGCGAAAGATACTTCCTTCTAAAAATAAATTGGTGTTCACTTCGCCGGCCTGTGGCATGAGAGCCGCGGGGTGATCGTCATTACATCTGACGATTCCTTACAATTATTGAGTAATGGTGCATTCTAAAAGAAGCCGAGCCAATAAACACCATCATTAGGTCGTTGATAATTTGACGAAAAAAGAAGAGTTTTCAACGCGAGCTATTCAAGCTGCCTCACTCGGTGTATGCGGATTGTGCACGCGCGCTCGGAAAATTCAATGCCTGTGGAGAAATTACTGGAGTGTGTCGCAGTTATTGCATTGCTGTTTGCGACCGGAAAAGAATATGTAATGGTAGATAAAGAAATGAAAGATATCCTACACTCGATTTTCTCCTATTTTACAGATAACAAGACCTCAAAGGTTATCGTTTGTCCCACGGAAAATGCAAGTCGCTTATCTCGAGATAAGCTTCAACATGTAGAAAGGAATTTTGGGGGGTGTATGATAAAACTACAGCACTGAGACCTTGAAAATGAAATTCACGTAGGCTATGAAACTGCTGTTTTACCCCAGCACTAAAAGAATTCACTTAAGAGCTTTGAAGTAATCATTTAATTGATTCTGCCCGGAGAGGTAATTGACTATTATTTTGGTTTAAAACTTGTTGAATTAAAAAGCTTTTCCAAAACAAAAGGAAACACATTTTCTCTCGAACGCAAACAATTAAAGAAATCGAAGAGATAGTCTATCTTCCTTCACCCGTCAACACTCTTGAAATATTTCGTGTTTTTTTGATGAAATTAAAAGTTTATTCGCGCCCAGCTGAGATTGCATAATACAAGAATTTTCAACACAGAAAAGCCGTCACAATTCTTTACTTCCAAATAAGGGGTCTTGATTGCACTTTTAACTGCGCTTTTTCAAGTTGACGAAATCCTTTTGCCAAAATATTCTTGATTTCTCGAACATGACCTCGTAACTGCATGAGGTCCAAATGTTAAGTACTGACTGACTGCGTCATGCAAACACGCCACAGCCAAAAAACACCAGTTCACTTTGCCTGTTACCAGCGATAACACCACTGACAAAAAACGCAACAGAACTCGGAGAAATTTTCGGCAGACCGCGCTAGAAATTGCCGATTTCTAAAGCAGATTGTTTGTGTTCTACGTGAAGATTTGTTAAAGTGGACAGTGCCTCCTTTCTAGGGGGCATTGTAAACTCGGCTCTTAGCGTTAAGTAGTTACGCAAGGACGTAGAGAGTGACCTTAAGGGTTTAACCTTTTCATGCAACGAGACGCTAAATGCGAAAACCTTCGCTCGCTGTCAACAACAGTCGGTTAAGTTTTCACAGATAATATTGACTTTCATTTGCCACTCAAACTTTGTTTACAGCTCAGTAGAGGCGCGTTCCTGAAAAGCTGGACAATTCTATTCCAAGAAAATGCCGATGTTCGTAGGGCAGTTTTGAGGTTCGAGAGGCAACCGGCTAAAGACAGCTACGCTGTTTTATTAATGTTTAAGATCTCACTTGCAAACGTATCTGTGTCGTAGAGGTTGAAGGATTGCTTTGAAGTTGTCAGCGAGGTCTAGTTATTAAAATACTATACCTTATCCGTCTTGGTTGGTACCCCCCTGCACGAGTGATTGACACATTATAGGTCAGGTCGTACTGTGGACTGAACGAGATTCCATCGGCTACTACGCGCGGTGAATTTGGTGCCTTCAGTAAATAAGTGCTTCGTCAATTAGCGTAAAGAAAATGAAACATTTGTCATTGATCTCGCTTCCGAGTGTCAACGGTGAGGCTAAAACTACTGCAGAAATTGAGAAACTCCATTTTAGAGTTTTAGTCCACTTAGCAAAGAGAAAACTGTGAAAACATGCGAAAAATGTTATGAATTTTTCCTATGAATGTTCCTTTATCCTTACTAATCTGAAGAAGATAAAACTCGTATACCAAAAGAACGTATTTTTTAAGCTTCTCCGTAGACCCGTCGAGTCCGGCAAAAACCATTATTTGTCGTTTTGAATTTGCTGTGAACATTGCAGCTTAACTCAAAACAGGTTATATTTTGTGCATCAATTTGTCTGCTCTTGCAGTACACACATGGCTTGGTTGGGTCAGAAGTGATCCCGTCACCTGAGGAGTTCTACAATTGTGTTATTTTTTGATGAGGTGGCCAATTTTCAGAGTTTTTTCAAAGTTTTACTGAGATTTGTGTCATTCGAGTCACAGTAACTTGCCTTGTTTTGGTCACATACAAAAATTACCTTTAAAATAAAGGAAAATTGAAAATAATAGTTTACTAAGATAGAAAAACATCAAAGAAACAATAATAAATCATAAAGGACAAACGATGGTTAAGGATGGAAAAGGTTGACACGGATTACAAACGACGAACTTAAAATAATTAGGCTGAACTTTTCAACATGCGGAAACCGTGACTATTGCTTTAAATTTGTAATTTGATTTCCAAGAACTTTAGGAAAATAAGCAACCAATACTTGAGCCTTACCAAATGAAAGCTATTGAGCAGTACTTTCATGTGGTACTGTTTATTATGCTGTACAAGGTGGTTCTAACCTTTGAGTCTGTGGATGAAACCCTAGTGTGTGACCATTCAAATGAAAGCTATTGAGCAGTACTTTCATGTGGCACTGTCGGGTTATTATGTTGTGCAAGTTGGTTCTAACTTTTCAATCAGTGGATGAAACCTAGAAATGAAAGTTATTTGAGCAATACTGTGGTACTTGTCTTGAGGCCATACCAGGTGGTTCTAACTTTATGTCGGTGGAAGAAACGCTAGTGTGGGACCATTCAAATGAAAGCTATTGACTGACATACAGTATTATGAAAGATAATTTAACTTTAAACTCTGTTCAGTGATTATGGCATAATTAGAGTTGCGAACTTCACCCTTGACGAGTTATCAATCGTATTGATGTATCATGTTTTTATTTTATAGCCACGCACTTACTGGGCAATGCGTCGTTTATAAGTAGAGCTGTCAGTTGATTTTCTATTTTCTTTTCAATTCATAATTTATCCATTATGTTCTGAACATAACAACCTGCGTTCGACTAACTAGTTGATTGGGGTGTTCTCCATAAGAAAAAGTAATTGATGCCTATTTATGTGTCTCAAGTCGTTGCTAGGCGACGTTTTGGTGGGTTTTCATTTCTACCTTATCTGATTAACAAACTTCTGTCGTAAAGCTTAAGTTTGAAATTATTTTTAAGCGTTGCTGAAGAAATGTTTTACCTTTAACTTCTAAAAGGTACCTTTGAAAGCTCTTTCAATAATGAGTACCGGATGTATGGAGCACTCGGAAAGTCCCCGTCTGTGCGTTCTGATTAAAAATAAAAAAAATTGGCCACACCTATTATTGCTAACGGGTAGTTGTTAATTCCTTTCCTTGAACATTAGCATTATCAAGTTCCAATGATGTCACAAATTGCAAACTAACTGAGCCAAAAAAAGATTGTCTTCATGTGAGACCAAGCTTCTAAGACCCAATGTTGAAAGAAACTTTGGCATTCGGACATCGTAATTACTTTCAACATCTCAGGGAAAGAAGTCATCTGCGAAATTCTTATTGTTCATCTGAAAAAAAAAACCCGAGATTATTGCATACGTGTCAGTCACTGACAAAAAACAATTGTGGAAAGCGTTGAGCTATACCTTCTCGTTAACTGCTGCCCATTTGATTTCTGAGAAAAAAATCTTTTTCCTCTTTATTCTACGAATATGACGGAATCAAAGACTTGATCTAACAAATTCGAAAATATTGTAATTGGTTGTAAATGGCTAAACGCCCAGTTTTGAGCCGTTCGGGCCCCATCGTCTTGTTTTAATAGAGGCAAACTACACATGCACTTTCATCAATGAACCGAGATAAAATGGAGACTTTTTGCATTCTTGAGTTTTTCAGTATTATTCACATATTCTCTCAGATAAGTGTTGGTAAGTGTTCAAATAACTTATATTCTAATGGCGCTGCATTCCACTCATTGAAGACCAGAACCTTAAACCAGGGACTATTAAAACTGGGTTTTAAATGCTAGATACCGGAGAATTAATCAAAATTTTAACTGTAAGCTGTGAAATGACGTGTTTTTTTCCTCTGGGATCTGCAAAATTACTTATAGTTGAATAATGGGTTAAAATGTTTCCTGAAAGCTGAGAAATCGTCTAAAATTTAACTTGTTAAATGACATTTCCTTGCACTACGCTACAGACCCATCTGTGTCTATATGATTTTTAAGTCAGAATTGAAGCACTTAATTAAATTAAAACCAGTAGGTTTTTATGGATGGGAACACTTTAGATTTATGTCAACATATCTCATATGCGTGTTGTTTAGAAAACCGATCTGGAATGTGCTTTTGACGAAACCTTTTATGAACAAAACATATTTTGTCTATTCTCGTGTTAAAAGATTTGTTTTAGGAAAACTATACCGTATCGATTGTAATCATTCTACGTTTTTCAGCGAAATAAATCCTGACATGTGCGATCGGCATCTGGTTTCTCCAAACTATATAGATAAACTGTCAAGTAAACAGGTGATGAGAATAATGATAATGATCATTAACGTGTTATTGTCTTGATGTATTACTAAATTTCAAAACCAAATGCGTAGCGATCGGGAAGGAGAATCATCGATATCGATAAGAAGCTATGTGAGTAGGGGAGGGGCCTGGGGGAGGGGTAGGCAGATCCCGTTCCATGTATCTGTTGAATTTATCAACCATACATTCGTTTTTTTTGAGAGTCAATCGGTGGTGCATAATAGTCTCGGTAGCTGACGATTTTCGTCACCTGTATTTTAAATCATCGAGTGCCAGGATTACCTGGTGGAATGTCGCTAGCATAAGGTGAAATTGATACATTAAGTTCTTAATTCTCGACAAGGGAACTTTCCCCTCGAGTGTTTACCAGGAAGTGATGAAAAGATGCTCAATTTACACATAGTTTGGCAGAAATACAAAGTCATAAAACCCCCAAAATAGAAACACAGACAAGTATCTACAGCACTGAGTGTTTACGAGTTTTTGTTCATGGCACGCTTCCCAGCTGTCCGTCACGGAGTGACGTGCGTGGTTTTAAATGGCTTACAAGACACTCAAGTGGAAACGCAAAGGAGATTGTTTGCAAATCTTTACATAACTTTTAGTTCAGAAGAGAAGTCCTCCATACTGATTGCAATACATTTCTTTGAATGGTGGTTCTGAGAATCTCCTAGCACATCAAGACAACGTATCTTTTCTCTAATCTTACTATCCAGCTGTTTAGTTATGTATTGTTCATGTAGGGAGAATCACTAAATCTTGATGAAACCGTACAACTCTTTTATCCTCTTCTTCATTTTCGTTCAAAATACGTGATCTATCATTCAATACTTTGAATTTTATTCCTACCCAGACTGAAGAAGAAGAAAGAGCGGATTAAAAAAATATCGGCTCTTGTCAAGTTCGAAAGCGGTTGACTTAGTAAAGCCTAAAATGTAAGAACTCATGACCAGGAGTGAAATTTTTCTGGAAAATTAAGAAAGATTATTTGAGGTTTTTACTCAGGGACTAGCACCGACTAATCAGTTTACTATTATCATTATCTTCAGGTATTTACGATCAAAATTCTTACGTTATGGTCAACGTGGATTTGTGTCATCGAAATCTCCCCCACTAAGTTTTAAGATGCTTTTGGTTTGCTGCACGAAAATCGAGAATTCAATTAGTGGTTTGTGAATTTCAAAGAGTCTGGCCTTTTTCCTGTTCCTTTCATTTCCTTTCCTCCAAAAAGACTTTGACTTAAACTCTTTTTGTTCAAAAATTTTCACAAGAGCGTGGTATCTTCCTCAGGTATGCTCGAATGCAGATTGGTTAGCGCGCAAGGAACATATTCGCGTCTGAGTGGCGCGCGTGGCCAACACGCGCCTCGCACGGCATAATGAAAGCATGCATTCACATTTTTTAGTTTCTATTCCATGTGAAACTGACTGAACATTTCGATAACTCAAAGTACAAGGCAATTAGGAACTAATGATACCAGATTGAATTGATCACGAAGTGGAAGGTAAGGGAATTTTTTAAAGACAATCTGAAAGAGGATGAAAAAGGACCTGTGATATAAAGCGTGGACTTTTAAACACTAACGAATTGCTGCATATAAACTCTTGTACACATTTCACGCTATTTTGTTTTAACTTCTG
>OMLO01001920.1_pt1 | contig 16406 bp, 7 predicted proteins | sample 1674811 | NCBI WGS metagenome assembly OMLO01 (sample SAMN06265003, study PRJEB25207) | coral metagenome | isolation source: Coral host | place: Mexico:La Bocana,Puerto Morelos, Mexico | collected 2008-11-13 | reverse complement strand
CCAACTCGCGCTACGCGCTCGTTGGTTATTTATCACTTCATATCCAACGCGGTCTCATGGAATAATTGTTAAATAGTTATAATAGATTTTAAGATTACCAAAACAGTGTATAAAACATTCCAACGCAGCCATAGACAGTGATCAAAAGGCTCTATGAAAGATCAAGGAGTGCTTAGTAACCATAGGAACATACCACACTTTAAGTAATGACAGAAAGAGAAGACCCACAAAGTGATTGCTCACAAACAAGCAGACAAGAGTCAGATGCTGCGCGAAAACATTTACCACCAGTTGCAATTTATATCTCTACTGTACGATGCAAATCCCAGAGTGTCAAAGGCATGTCATGGGGCAAATTGATTACCATAAGGGTAGGCACACATCTATATTCAGCTGCTTCACCCATTCCATCAATTGAGTGTTTACAAAGATCATTATCATGATCTGTTAAGTTGTTAGCCTACAAGTTAGTAGGCACCCAAAGGTGAACTTCCTCCTCCTCCTGCTAAACAATCATAGGTAAACCTCAACAATAACTTAGCTTTATCAATTTTCTGTACTTAAAATTTTAATAACAATTGATTTTGACAGCATTTACCAGATTCAAAGTTCTCAGGCCATTTAAGAGCAGTGACAATTTTGATTCCAAAGACGTTAAAACAATCACCAGCGATGAGTGTTTTCAAGACATTGATGAAAGTGGGGATTTGTCACCTCCAAGAAAATATTTTGCAAGAGATGATTGTGATATCATTACTATAGGTATACAGTTAAGTTTTTAATAATGATTTTGCAAGATTTGTGTACTTTTTTATTTACATATATACTCTAGGAAATATTTCACAAAAATCATATTCAACACCATGTGGTGGAAAGAAATGGTAACGTAAAAGTGCATGTTTTTTTTTCTGTACAAATACCCGGCCCAATAGTAATATCATCTATTGAGTTGTGACTAATGGTTACTGTCAACTGATGTGAAAGAAGACCTCCATCTTTACCGCATTTTTTTCGAGAATCTCTGTCCATATTTTTACGACTTCGAAGTTGTAGTGAAAGAGTCCGATAACTACATGTACTTTGCAAAACGATTGCAACTCTAAAGGCTGGTTTTCACTACCGATGGAGTCGTAGTCTGGGTCGTAAGCATACAGTGATACGTTCTAGTCAAAATCAAACCAACGAAGTCGGAAGCAGAACAGTGATTCTGCTTATGACTCTGTCTCTTACGATCTAGTGAAAACTAGATTGTCAGAGTCGGAAGTAGAAGCGGAAGAATAAACCAATCACAACGCTCGATTCCGGGCCTTGTGCTTTGTTGGTTCTTCCGCTTCTGCTTTCGACTCCGACAATCTATTTTTCACCGGGTCAAGCGACGAAGTTATTCGAATGTGGTGTTTGAAAAACTTAAACTTTGAACTCAAACGGCAAATATCTGGAAACAGTCTGCTCAAAATAATCCGTTATACAGGTTAAATTTCTACGCATGAAACACCTCGCATAATATTATTGATAAAGTCGAATTGGTTACCTAACTCTAACACGAGCAACAGCTATCGGCCAATGTCCTCCATTCTAAATGAGTGCAAAACTGTTTTTGAGAGTGGAATGGGATGAGGTCTTCGGACCCGTCGCGATCCATTTGCCCCCAAGAAATTTTCGAACCTCAGACAGGAAATTTTGGTTGAATGGATCGCGCCCTCGATTTTCACTGAGTCATTACGCTCTTATGACTCTGACTACGACTCCGTCGCTAGTGAAAACCAGCCTTAATTGGTGTGAAATTTGACTCTATTTGCTTTTATAAACTGCTACAAGTTTAATTAACAATTAAACCCGTGGCCCTTGAGGGCGAAGGGTCTAATTGTTTTAGTATCACCCAACTAGTCGGACAGAAAAATCAATAATAAAGTTAGCAAAATGCAAGTTGAAGAAAGATTTATTTGAGAATAAAATGAAAGAATTTTACTACTCGATGACTATTGGTAATAGTCCTCTAGTAGCGTAGCCAATCAAAATGCAGGATTTGCATTAGTCCACTAGCTGGGTGATACTAATAGTCAATATCCCTAGCTTCCAGTACGAGCTTTCTGCACTAACCGTTTTTTCCTTGGCTTACTATGAAGTTGTAAAGAAACAGTTTGACATTTGGCCTGGGTTTAGATGGCCTTCTTTCTTAGCTGATTCATTTCCTTGTTCCAGCTCTCAATTTTCTCAAATAGCCATTCACTGCTATCTTTTCTACACCTTTTTTATTGTAAGGTTAACTAACTACTAAGAAGGCTGGCTCTGATGTTCATCTCTGCCAGAAGGTTCTAGCTATCTCCTCTTCCAGTGTGTAATCAGGCGAAAAAGATAAGGAAAAGTACCCGATCGCATGACATTGTTAGAACTAGATCATGTAGTATGTCAAATTAAACACAAGAGACCGTGTTTGACCACATTTTCCAAACACCGAGAAGAGAATTGAAACTACGATGCGCAGTGCAGTATTTTTGACGAACTTCGACGTGTTTGGAAGTGTTTGATATAACTCAATCCGATCGCAACTAAAATTAAGGAGAAAACAAAGAAATAAAATCGTAAAAATCCATGCTTATTAAGATAAGATATCCATACACCTCATGGTCATGGTTTCCATTGTTTAAACTTGATGAATAATTGAGGAGTTTCAGAAGGTAGTATCAGTCAGTTTAGTTGTTTGACCTTTTCTATTACAATCAAATTTATGTCATAACTACGTTGACAGCATCCCACGTACTTCAATCACAAAGCTTGGGCCATTGGTTGAGAAACAATTTGCATTTGCGTAAAAAAGTGCGTCAAAAGTGCATCAATGAACTTTCCCAAATCATTAATGATTCGAGGATTCCGAGGAGGCAGCGTGGTTGAGTGGTCAGTGCGTCAGACTCGCAGTCAGGCTGTCCCGGGTTGGAGCCCCGCTCCGACCACTAGCTGGATTTGTTTCGCAGTGGCCCTGAGTTCAAATCCTCGACCACTCTTGTAAATAGCCAACTGGTTTGCCTCCGGCCAGTTGGGATTCTTAACAATGTTATGTTAGCGGTATAAAGCTTTAGACTTGCTAGCTCAAGAGCTGTTTAATTTTATTTTATAATTACTGTATGTGGTTGTTTATTGATTTTCACCTTTTTTTTTTTCATCTCTCTCTCTTTACTTTGTTACCTACCAGAGCATCACCTTTCCACTACAGTTGAAGATGTGGGACTACAGGTATACAATATGTAAATATTGCTGAAGTTTAGTTGAATGTAACGCATGCTGTTAATAGATAATTTCAGATAATTCGCAGAAAGATACCAATGGCTAAATCTAAATATGAACCTGTGTTATCTGTCTGTTCACTCAAAGGTATGGAGAGGGTCTATTTTATTGTGTGATTTCTTGGTTCACAATGAAGAAAGGTAAGCCAGATGAAAAAATATATGTGTTTCGAAAATGCAAAAAAAAAACCACAATTTTTGAGTTTGCGTGAGTTACTGTGATAGCTTGTGATCAACTGGCCCAAAAGTCATTCTGAAAATCTCACAAACCCTAAAAGTATTTCTTACTATTAAACCTGTTAAACATGATTAAAATAACTTTAAATTAGATTAGTATAATAATCTTATCTCTTACAGTATTTTTGTAAATTTTGAATTTAAATACTTTCCAACGCATGCAGAGAATTTACTCCCCGATGACAAATTACACTAGCCCTGGGCTATAGGACGTGACTTTTTTTGTATTGAGCCAACTACATTCTAGCCACAGTAAATATGCCTGAATTCATTGTTGATCAAAAAAAGGGATTTTTACTGAAATATGTCAATTCATTTACTTCAGATTTGATGGATGTATTGCTTTGGAGCTTGGAGCAGGCCTTGGTTTATGTAGCATTGTATTGGGAAGAGTGGCAAAGAAGGTGTTTTGTACAGGTATGTTTTATAGTTGCTAAGGAATTGTCAATTATTGCTTGTGGTGCAAATACTTTTATCGCTGGAGCTTTCAGACGATAACCTATGCTAACAAATATAACGACGATTGAATAGTAAAATGAATCGGGAAGAACCGATGAAGGATGTGGGTGTGAGGGTGGGGGGCAGCGACAGCAAGCCAGAACACACCGCTCGTCCAGACGACAAAACTGTGAGCATATGCATGGCGAAAAAGGCGACAGGACAGCGGCGTGTATGGACTAACAAATGCTTTCTAAACATGCATTTAAGAGAGTCCAGTCATGATATTTTAAGTTAGTTTGCTCACGCACAATCTGACTACCTTTAAATTTAAGGAAACCTGACAACAGTAGTTTACTAAGATAGAAAAACGCCTAAGAGATAATAATAAACCATAAAGGAACAAGGATGGTGGAGGATGGATAAGATTGATACGGATTACAAACGACGAACTTGAAAAATTCAGGCTAAACTTTTCAAGGTGCGCAAACCGTAACGTAGCTCTTTTACTGTAGTTCCAAGTAAGAGCCTCCGCCCGTGTGTTTGGAATCCCATTGGGGAATCACACTTTTTCTTTAACCCGCGCTCATGACAGTGAAAATCACATTTTAACGTGATCCACTTATTCAGTGTTGTATACGCTTCATTTTAAATTCTTTTTTTTAAGTTTAAAGTAAATCTTTTTAATTTTCAGATGTTGGGGACAGCATTCTTAAAAAATGCCAGGACAACATTACTACAAACTCTCATATCTTTAAGTATGGTAAGCCTTACCGAGTCCTTTGCTTGATATCTAAGCGATAATTAATGATACTTTTTAATCCTATTTTTTTTTATTTTTTTTTTGCTATTCACAAGTATATATCTGTTAGTAGTATATTTAAACTTGTTACTTTAATATAAGTGTCCTATTACACCTGTTTCATTCGGACTGTAACAGCATAGTACAGGGGGACGTGAAATACGTTTTTCGGAAGATGTAAAGGTTCTTCCACAATCCGCGCGAAAGAAAATAGGGCTTCACCTCTAACGTAAAAAGGAGACATTTTTTTTTTTACACAAAGTCCCAAAACCAGGGAGATTTTAACATTTTATGTCGGAAGCAAAGCCTTGTGACATGTTCGTCATTCCTTCTTGCGTTCCTTTTTTTCTGCACGCAGCCAAACGAATACCGCGTTCATCTAAAGACTAACAACTCACCTACATGTATTGCGTCGCGCACAAATAACGTCACGAAAATTTACCTCGCTGTGTGACTAAGACAAACAACCATTCCATGCTCTACTTTGGGTAATACTTGGGGTAAAAGAGCACAGAACGCGTCATCAGAATGGAATGAAAAAAAGCCATATCTCTCGATAATTAAAGAAAATGTTTGTACGAAAAGAACGTCAGCAACCGTTGAACTGTAGTCTAGAAATGGGGCAGCTTTGGAAGTTTGGTAATGTGTAAATGTGGTAATGTGTCTTGAATGACGTTAGTAACTGTGGGAGTCTGGAAGTGTTGAAATGTGGCAATGTGTTCAGTGTGGAAATGTGGCAGTGGGACAATGCGGAAAGAGAAATTCTAGCTCAGAAAAATTCTCCAAACCCCTTCCCGTTTAAGAATATACAATTACATAATTGTTTATGCGATTTAATACGAGTTCATAAAAACGAAAAAAACAACTTGGCCGATATCTAGCCATCTTGACTTCACGCTTGCCTAATAACCATTACATATAATGGCCCGTGTGCTACCAAAACGTGAAAAGACCAAAAAAATGATTGCATGTCTTTATTTAATCTTAATTTAATATAGCAAACGTTATCCAGTCCAATACTCAGCAAATAAAAGACTGGTAATAAAGCATTTTAATGGTTTTTAGTTATTGGACCTCTCAGCTAGCTCAGTGATATAATCACTTGCTTTATTTTCTTAGGCAGTGAAATTGTGGCCGTCCGGGAGTTTGACTGGCTGAAAACTGGATTGCAGCCGACCGGTAGGGAAATTAAATTTCGGCTTCACTAAACAATTGATCTCCTCGCCACTGACAAATAACGATATTTTGCTCAGTCTCAACCTGTAATTGTTACCTATTTGCATTACACATACTCACTTACACCCATGCTTGAAACATCCAGTGCGTACTCATTTGGTTCTCGGGAAAATATTTTTCGTGAAGATGGGCGTTGCCCTCACAACTATTCTCGCCTTTATTTGCGTGATACATGAACTACTAGACAACCGTGCGGCGCCCAAGATTACCAATACGTGAACTACTAGGCAACCGTGAGGCGCCCAAGATTACCAATACGTGAACTACTAGGCAACCGTGAGGCGCCCAAGATTACCAATACGTGAACTACTAGGCAACCGTGCGGCGCCGAAGATTACCAATACGTGAACTACTAGGCAACCGTGAGGCGCCCAAGATTACCAATACGTGAACTAATAGGCAACCGTGCGGCGCCCAAGATTACCAATACGTTAACTACTAGGCAACCGTGCCCAAGAACACAACACAATGTCCCCGTCCAGGGCTCGAACCCGGACCGATCAACCCGCAGTCGAGCTCACTAACCACGAGGCCACCGCGCCTCCCACAAAAAACAAAAACTCGGGTCCAATTCTCTTTCCAACTTCAACAGTACTTGCTATTTCCTGTTCTTTTTCGGCCAGGTAACGGTACACGTGCTTTCTGTTGGACAAATGAAGATCGAGAAGCCTTGGCAGAAGTCTCTATCATTTTGGCAGCAGATGGTAGGGGATGACTTCAGAGAAACCATTCCCAGTTACTTACAATTTTCTGGAGTCTATTTAAACATCAGTCTATTTAATTTGCACACGGTGCTTATAACACAATTATGATAAAATATAATTGACTTGAATTAGAACTAGACACCGTCCACATTTTGCGCCCGTTGTTGCTCAACAATCTCATGCACGATAAAATAACAGGAAAAACAAAACTGATGCTGCCGATGATATGTAATAATAATGCCTGACGTAAAGAACGTTTTCCCTTTCCCGTGCGTTTGTGTTTGCGCTCAGTTACTTGTATTTCCGAGTAAAACAAGCAAACAGTGTTTGAACTCGTTTTCATGTACTTTACACGTGTGAACAGTACTTGTACTTGTGCGAGATTTATAGACAACTCTTGTACGTGCTTTGTTAGCGTAAATTAAGCTTGTGTTTGTTCTAACCGGAAGGTCTTCTTTTTTTTTTCTTTTTGCGATTCGAATTACTGATAGTGATTTACGACGATTCGTTGACCGATGCCTTCATTGAAACCGTGTTGCGTCTTTTGGAAACCAAAAACCGGGTAGTTCTTTACCTGGCGATAGAAAGACGGTAAGTTAGTATGGGCAAACAGTGTTGCCCGTGTTTTAGCAGTGAAATAAGTTTAATTAAGATAGTGCCAGAAAATCAGGCTTTATTACAATGGTACTCTAGAATATAGGCTTGTTTACAGAGAATATTTTGTGCACATCCGGGTTTTTTTTATCAGTTAATTAACAATTAGACCCGCACCCTGCAAGGGCTACGGGTCAATAGCCCACGAGGCGAAGCCGAATAGGCTATTGGCCCGTGGCCCTTGAGGGCGAATGGTCTAATTGTTTTAGTATCACCCAACTAGTCGGACAGACAAAAGCAATAATAAACTTAGAAAATGCAAGTTGAAAAAAGGTTTTTTGGGGAATAAAACGAAAGAATTTCGCTACTCGATGACTATTGCTAATAGTCCTCTAGTAGCGTAGCCAATCAAAATGCAGGATTTGCATTAGTCTACTAGTTGGGTGATACTAATTAGTATTATAGGGTGGTCCAATTTAATATATTTAATATATTTATATCATAAAAAAACTGACATAAATACTTAATAATAACTTCATTTGAATTTCTTGCAAAGCAGAGTATAGCCTGTTCTGTTGTCGTGCGCAATTAACTTAAACAAAGGTAATGTAACCGTCTCTTTACTTTCAGATTTAATTTCACCCTCGAGCACCTAGCGGTAACATCTCCAGCATACAATTATTTTCTTGGCAGAATAGAAGCACTTGAAAAGAACCAGAAAAAAGTAACAGCTAGGAAACTTGGCATCCAGTTCCCTCAATACCTGCAGTACGAGAGGGTCAAGGAATTGGTAAATAGCGCTATTGTATTATGCTTTGTTTGTCGCACAGTAGGCACCCTTCCCTTCTTCCCTTCCCTTTCTTTTCTTCCCTTTCTTTAATTCCCTTCCTCCCGTACTTCCCCTCCCTCGAGTCGCTTTCTTTGTCCCTTCCTCCTTCCTTCCTTTCTTACTTTGTTCGTTAATATACTTATTTCAATTGCCCTTCAGGAATTGTGGGAGATTAAGCCACCTTGATCACATTGTTGATAACAAACGGGTTGCCACTTACAACCTTTACAGTTTGCGCTTACGTTTAAGGTAAGGATATTGAATCTTTGTACTACTATGTAAGGTTTACAATAGTATTACGAATTACTGACAGAAATTAAAAAGAAACTGCTTCCTGCGTACAGAAATAGTTATAGCAGAAGTATTGCTACTGTAATCATCAATTAAAATATACTTTCTACTGCTCTCCAGGTTTTAAATTTCAATGTTATGTAAGGGGTAACAAATGGTCCTTCAAGAAACTCTCATTTCGCAAAAGTTTAGTTGCATTTCAAGAGTCTGGCAGTCTTTTCAGCTGTTATATGCGTCTCGCAGTCTCGATCTTTTTACAAAACTGAAGTCCCAATTTGTTTGCTTGCTCAATAAATGACGTCTGAATGTCTGGGATTAAGCATTTTAAACACTTCGGCCTCGCATAAGAAGTCAAAAATTGTGTCAGGCTCAAAAAGAAAAACGCTAGTCCTCACTTCTTCTCGAAAAGTATCGCAATTACTGTTCACGGCCGTCCGAACGAGGTTACTTGGTCCTCTACTCTCTTTTAATTATATGCGAGGCAGTTTTAATATCCCTGCATGGCTGCGCTCTTTTTATCGAAATGCTGTGCACAAAGGTCGAAATCATTGATTTCGTTCACCCATCCTCACTGCTTCTCTTGGAAAGAAAAACGTCTGATAGCAATTACCCCTTCTTCTTTTATAAAAAGCCTCCCAGAAAAGCTGTTTGAAAAAGGTAAACCCCGGCATAAATTTAACGGTACTCGCAACACCTGTAACTTCTTTTTCCGATATCCTCAGAGACTTGGGAATAATTAAAAGCCCCGATATGGTAGAGGTTTAGCGTCCAGATCTGATTGGCTCGAAGGTTTTTCGGCGAGACCTCGTTGCAAACACAAGACTGCTTAGAGAAAGCAAGTGGCGGTGTTCTTTTCAAAGCCGAGGCTTACCGACCTCCGGTCTCGGACTCGGATAAGGATTATAGAAGAGAAGCACTGGAAACTTTGATGTTATCAATGCTGATTGTGGATCCAGTGATTACTGATATTGCAAGAAATCAGCGCAGATGGCCGAGTTTGTGAAATTAAACTCGGGATTAAATAGGAGAATTTGGACAACATTTCGTTTCCGTGACTTCTCTTGTGAAGAACTGGCGCGGATGTTTCTGCACGTGGTACTGGAAGGGGCTTTTACAACCGACGAAATGAAAATCCTCATGTGTTTAACAACTTTCATTAGTTTGATGATAAGCGCAGGTTGTTCCCTTTTTCCCATACCCCACTCCTTGTTTTCAATCCCCCATTCCCGATTCCCCGTTTAAGTAACATCCAATTTAATTTAAATTGTCATTGTGAATTAGTTAAAATAGTTAGGTTATTGTGACTGAAAAGCCCTGTTGAAGGGAGTTCAAATAAAGTATGTATGTATGTATCCAAATCGTTGTTGTTATTGTTGTTGTTGTTGTTGTTATTGTTGTTGTTATTATTGTTGTTGTTATTATTATTGTTGTTGTTGTTGTTTTTTCTAATTTCAACTAGTTTGATGATAAGCGAAGGTCGTACCAGTCAGCCAGCGTTCAGTACAAAGTGACTGGATGCGACAGCGTTCGAGGTGCGTAATATCGTTTGCCTTATTAAACTGAATTGGTTATATTGTTGTTAAACCATTTAACTTTCTTTCTGACGAATATTACCTTAGCCTGAGTACTGTTACTTTCCACTTATGGAACAAATGTGCATTTACCGCAATGAAGATTGCCTTTCGTTTCGTTGCCCATCATCGGCTAAGTGTTTTCAAACTGGCTCTTACTATTCTTTACTTTAATGATGTTTACCTCCGCTTAATCAATATCTTTAATTCATACTTCAATAAAACCTCCCAAATTTTATTTCTGACGAATATATATATTGTTATAGAAATTTAATTTATTTTACGGAAAATACTTTTTGCAGTGAGGACGCTCGAACCGTGAACACTAAATCAGCAAGCGTATACGTTCTCGATGGGTCTTTCATAATTAAATGTGCAACGAGTTGTAAAACAATAAAGGACTTTGGATTTTTTGTCTTCTCGATATTGTAAGAGCTGGAACCTCTCAAATCGTTCCAAGGGGTATATTCACATGTCTAATTTTAACTTTCAAGAATAATGCAACTTGAGAGTCTTGAGAGGCTTAACGACTGAGTACTATGTTCCGATATGTAAGGACGCTATTTATGTTCATATAATTAATGATAAAATCACTGTTCCTTGAACAATAACGGCAATCAAAAATAATGATACTTGAAAGCATCGGCATAGAAGGGTGTTTTTAATTCGCTTGCTGTTCAACGAATTTCACAGCCTTCTGACAAAAAGAAACACTATCCTAGCGGAATACCTTGTTGCATTGAGTTACCTATCAAAAAGGAACTAACGGGTTCTGAGATTGTGAGCGAGGACGAGAAACCGGGCAGCATTTCCCTCGTAACAGAAAGGTGCTTAAACACACTGACTTCATTATGGAGAACTCGACAGGCTTGGAGGGAAATGTCTCTGTAACAGCCAGGACTGCTACCGCGCAAGTCCCAGCACATCTTGCAATCGCCGTAATCATTTCCGTAACAGTCTGCATTTTGGCGGGAACAATTGCCAACGCTAGCGTCTGTGTGTTGCTTCATAGGCGACAAGATCTTCGTAAAGTGCCACACTATCTATTTGGAAGCCTCGCAGTAGTCGGAATTTTCTCAGCGTTGTTTAGCACACAAATGCTATTAGTCATGACAACTGTTAATTATTTTCAGATTCAGGACTTGTCAGTCGCCGAGATATTTTGCAAAGTTGGTTTTCCTTCGGGGTATGCCTGTATAGTAGTCAACGCTCTGACTCTGTGGCTAATGACTTTTGATCGTCACGACTGTGTTGTACGACCCTTAAATCGACGTATTACTACGAGAAACGTGAAGAAAATCATTGCAGTGATTTGGATTTTGGCGTTAGTAACTGCTGTGTACTTCTTCATATCGATCAGAAATGAACCGTCTGTATGCATCACATTTTATACTTATAACAGAAAGATATCGCTTCATCTGTTAGGCATTGTTTTCACAATCGCCTTCACTCTTGTTTTTCAACTGGACAAGATTACCATGGTGATCGTCATGGTAACGTTCTTTCGAATCATGAGAGCATTCCGAACGTCAAGGGTAAATCCATCAATTTCTTTGCATCAACGCCGGGAGAAAAAGGTCACTTGGTTGACCTTGCAACTGTGTTGTATTTTCCTGTTGCTCCGAGTTCCCGTTACCATCGCTAATGGCTTCAATGGCGGAGAATTTGAAGGAACATGGGTAAAAACAGCCCGGCTGTTGACTGTTGTATTGGTGCATTTTATATACGTAGCTAATCCTATTCTCTATTGGAGTATGCTAAGAGTCAGGCCGCCAAATCCGCTTGGATCTGCCACAAGGCAGACGGGGGGTCACAGACTTGTTGTTCAGACTGCAGCCGGTGCTAGTGAAAATCAAAACTTCGGCCTTGAACCTTGAATGAATAATAGATATAAAAAAATAAATTAAAACAAACAACGCTAGTTATGTTTCCTCAGTAGGAATATAGTAATAATCAAATAACGTGTAACGTTTTACCGATAAAACTTCTCAAACATTTTCCAGCGGCAAAAGTAGACAGAAGTTAAAAAGATGTATGGGCTTACAATTCAAAAACGTCACGATGAAACTCTTTTTATGTTATCAAATTTTGATAAGCAGGATAAGACGCAACTTTTGGCAAAGTTTCCAAAAAAAAAATTGTACATAGGGTTCAGATCCACCTTAAATTTTAAGGTGGTTCTGTTCTCTATCTGCGACTTTTTTTAAAAAACTCAAGTTTCGAGTTCCATTCTCGTGCTCTTGCAGATTTGCACCAGATCAACAACATGACATTTTCGAGTAAAACGGGCAAGCATTAAGCAGTTCAAAATAACACGTAACATCCCTGTGTCCTTATCGCTTGTATAACAATGCTAGTTAAACAGTGCTTTCTTGCACTTTCTTAACAAGTTTACGTGTGAACAATACTTGCGCTTCCTTTGTATTAGGCTTCACGTCGGCTTTTATTTCATTTTTTTTATAGTTTTCTAATTATTGAAAGTAATTACGATTCTTTGATTGACGCCTTCATGAAATTAAAATAGCGTTGCGTCTTTTGGAATCAAAAAGCAGGATCAGTGAAACCTGTATTAGACGGACTCCAGTGTTAAGCGAACATCCTCTATTAAATGGACACCAGCTTGAGTCCCTAAATTTTCCTCCCACGTCAACTGTAAAATAAACCTGCATTCAGCGGACACCTATGTCGGGACCTCTGTTAAACGGACGCTTTTTTACACCATAATAAGGTGATTTCTCTGTATTGCGTTGCGCACCCTTACTGCGCACGATTTTCGCGTCATTAGTGCGCGCAGATGAGCGTTTGCTCTTACAAAAAGAGATTTCCCTAAGCTGAGCTCGAAAGCAAAATAAACATTTGTTTTCTCTTAAACGAGCACGGTGACCCTTTTTAATTCACGAATTTAAATTAAACAAGGTTGACAAAAATAAACTTCGATTTGAAGAAAAAGTTGACTCTTTGCCAGAGGCAAAAGTCAACTTGGAATTGGCCTATTCATCCATGAGCTGGCACAGGGAGCCTTTGATTTATTGCATTTTTCTGATACACATAACATGATTATCAACCGGATGAAGGTTGAGAATTTTTTTTCAATAATTCTTTTTAGTTGGAATCATCTTAAGCCATTTCCTTGCACAAAACCTGCAATTATAGGACACTCCAAGGGCTTTTTATTTCTAAAAGCCCAGCTCAGTCTCATTTAACATTACTCAGCAATGTTTTAAAGCTAAGTAGATTATTTCAGATTGATCCACTGAATGACTGGAATTTGTGCTTTGATCTTACACTCTGTTATACTGTGTTAGAAAAGGTTAATAATTACCTATTATTGCACAATATTTTAAAACGGACACCCCGTATTAAGCAGACACTAGTGAGTGTCCCATTTGTTTCATTTAACACAGGTCTCATGGTAGTTCTTTTGCCAGTGATTAAGTGCAGATAAATTGGAATGAGTAAACAAAACTACACATGTTTGAACGATGAAATAAGTTTAATTTTAAGTGTTGGAAAATCAGGCTTTACAACAGTGGTACTCCAGAATATAGGATTGTTAAGAAATATTATTTTGTACACGTCCAAACTTTTAAGATACTGGAAATAAATACATCAGTTAATTGGTATTTTAAGCTAGTCCAATCTGATGTATCAATATCATAAATAAAATTTAAAAAATGAACAATTTAAAATAATTTACATTTCTTGCAAAACAGATCCAGACCATGGCCTGTTCTGTTCAGTCATTATTTTGCAAATAGCTTTGCTTCCCTTCTTCTTGATATTGGCTTCTTTCAATGCCCTAAATTATTACTGTTACTTTTAATATTAACTTTTCTTTTCTTTTTGTATTTATGCATTAGAAGGGGCAATTAGTTTCAAAGCAATGGAAACTGAGAAATAAATGTCTGGCGTCCTCTAGCAATAAATAAAATAAAATAAAATAAATAATAGTCAATCATAATTAGCATTGTTGTGCCAACTGGGGAAACTGTAAACAAGTATTTAAATTTAGCAATTATTCACCGAAGTGGAGGTAAATATCCACCACTTTCACCGACACTGAGGTGAGTAATTGTTTTAGTATATACCACACAAGCTGAATAACTAGCGGACAAAAGAGTAACTTTATTTGTTTAGGAGTAACGGGAAGCCATTTTGTTTTTTTTTGGCTGCTCGGAGGTGAATCAGCGCGCGTGAAAAGCACTATTCACTTGTGTGGTAGTAAAAAGCAATTATGACTCCCATCTGGTAGAAGGCTGACCAGTTGGCTAGTTGTACAACGCGGCACAGGAGTGAACTCGGGACTACTGAGAACAAACCGAGATAACACTAGGGAGGAGGACTTCAATGAGGGATCTCCTGAACCTCTCGGCCTCTCGGCCCCCCTTCATTACAAGGGTGGCAATTGTTTTCAAACTGACAGTGTATACTAGAAATTGAATGTCTATAGAGAGTTGGGTACCGAACATTCGCAATCTCTATAGATCACGATGTCAACGCAGATTAAAAACACGCTTTATATTTTACTTAGGAATCGGATGACAATCAGCCACAACTAGTCGGTGCATCTATGAAAAACATTCACTTTTGAAACATGTTAAGGCTCACTTTCCTAGATATCTTATTGAAATACTCGAATTAGACAATTTGACGTTGCAGACAAAGGCTAAAGAAATTTAGCAATATTAATTATGCTCGCGCGTGCATGGCCACTACGCTTTTTTTTTTTTAGTGTCTTTTCTGTTGCCGTCGAGGCTTGGCTTAAATTTCCCCACTGTTGAGTGACTTCATCAGACAATAATTGAACTTCACCTCCATCGGTGAGGGTATCTACAGACTTTCAGGCAATTCTGGTGGTCGTCGTCTGAGGTCATCAAGTTCCCTTAGAAGGGTTATTCGTTGTGTTGCTCCTGTTGTCTCTCTCACTAATCTGGACCGCATGGAAACATCCCGAGCTTTTTGTGCAGCCGTGAGACCTGGAAAAACAAAGATTAAAGTGAATATCCATGTGATATGTTCGTCAGTCCGGAAGTTAAGCAGTCGGTTGTCGGTGGCTCCGTCAATCAATCATTGTTACTTAATAAGATCAATAATTGATAAGTTAGTGAGTTAGACAGAAATCAGTAAGTCGGTCAGTAAGTGAGCAAGTGATTTTGTGAGTGGGTCTGTCAGTCAATCGATTAGTCTGTCTGTCAGTCTGTCTGTCTGTCAATTAGGCTCTCAGTGTGTATAAGTTTGTCTGTCAGTGTGTGTAAGTCTGTCTGTCCGTCAGACTGTCAGTTAGTCTCAGTGTGTTTAAGTCTGTCTGTCTGTCAGTCTGTCAGTTAGTCTGTAATTTAGTCAGTCACTCAGTAACCTTATTAACCCTGTCGTCAGTTTTAAAATACCAGCTTAATCAATCTGAAGTGAAGGTATTCATGGTGGAAGTTGAGCTGACAGGGATACACACGATCATGATGACTGCCTAACTAATAACTGCAACTTACCTCCGTCGATATCCCTTAACCTGATACAGTAGTCTGCTTTGCTAAGGTAAAAAGTACTATTCACCCAATTCGAACAGCGAGAGAACAGGCTGTGATATCTAGTAATGATCGTACCAGCACGGGTTAAGTTTTCTTGGGATACAGCAAGGTTAAGGTCGGGTGCGCAGTTTGGCGAGGACTTGAGATAAAGGGAAATCAATCTGTTGTATATTCGAGGAAGCACGCGGGTTGATGTGTTTAGTTGCTGATGGTTCCAGTGTTGTGCTGCCTTCTCGAGGAAAATCTCTGCCTCCCTTATTTCTACTTCACTTACTCCAACACTGGCGGATTTTTCCATGGTTATGGCCCCAATGTTGTAGAGCGTTATTGATGTGTACGTAGACGGTTCCATTGGTTCAAATATCTATGGGATATTAAAATTGAGATGACTCGAAGGACAGGTCTAGAGCCCCCAAGTTTATTCGGGATAATGTTGGGTTTCAAATCATATGATTCTTCCATAATAATATTTACAAAAGTTATTTATTAATGACCTAGTTCAATTAACAAACCTTGATTGGATTTTTTTGAACTCGACAATTACGACATGCAAATTACTGTCAGACCTAGGAGAGCTTCCTTACATTTTAGGAACTTTTTAGCCATGTGGTAGTCCATTCCGATCCTCGCTATCACTAGTAATCTTTGAGTTCTGTACATTCCATGAGCACGGTTCCAAAATATTACAGAATTATTGCTAGGTAGGGGTAAAGCCTGCATATCAGCCAAGGGGCCCACAAGGCCGGAGCTTATCCCGGTTTCTGTAGCACGATGCTACTAGGAATACTTCTACTCCCTCCTGGATGGGGTGCTAGTCTATTGCAGGGTTACCCAAGCATTAAATTCACCAGTACCCACTGGTTCACCTGGGTGGAGAGAGGTGCTGTGAGAGTCAAGT
>OMLO01001919.1_pt1 | contig 16412 bp, 8 predicted proteins | sample 1674811 | NCBI WGS metagenome assembly OMLO01 (sample SAMN06265003, study PRJEB25207) | coral metagenome | isolation source: Coral host | place: Mexico:La Bocana,Puerto Morelos, Mexico | collected 2008-11-13 | reverse complement strand
GCTGCTTTAGTTCAAGTAACCACATTGAGTGCCAGAAAATGATTGCCGAACTCGATCTGGCTTTCAAAATATGTTTGGCTGAAACAATCGCCCTTTAATAAAATGATTTATATCGATGAAGTTTATACTTCGATCATAGAAAGTGTCAAGGAAGCACCGCAATAAGAAAAAAGAAAAAAAAAACAGCAGCTCATGGATTCATCACATTGAATCTAATCTATATCGTTCTTTGATTGCTCAGGTGTAACTATGGTGACTGCGTCATCAGAAAGGCAGCCAGTGGAAATGTCATGTCTACCCTTGGAAAACTCGGAACAGGAGTCATTCTCAACCACCATTGATGAAGGACAAATTCCTCAAATTGTTATACACCACTCAAACCTTCCTAATGATGACATGCCCCAATTTGGGCAGAATGATATAGAGCAGAACGAACCGGAAGTGACAGAAGCAGCTGAGCCGCTAGTGGAGAAAAAAGGAGCCATGCACGCTCTAAGAAAGTAAATATACGTTATGTAGCGTCATGAAACGTCCTCTTAATTTTTATTCTGCTATTAGGATCTTGGGTGTTCTTGAAGCAGAGACTGCATTTGCCAAACAAACCGGTAAACGAACAGAGTAAATTAGAAAAGAATCGAAAAGAAAGATCTTTTCTTTCACGTTTGCTCGCTATCAATATTACAGGTGGCACATGTAACATACCTTTACCATATATAGTCAACTTAGACTGATATTTTGAGAACCACTGAATAAGAAAGCTATAAAAATGCATTATCCGAGATATTGAGAATTAATTAAGTTGAACATAATTTTTACATGTGAAATAACAGGTCAGTTACCTTAAGTTGAGAAGACGAGGTATTGGCAACTCTGTTTATTTGGAGCATATATGTGAAATAACCTCGATGAATGAACGGATAAACGGACCAACAAATGACCGACAAACCGCCCCTCTAGACGAACAAACAAACGAGTAATTTGACTTTAGTCTCCCTTATGGCCCTATAATATCTATGTATCAATCTGAACTAATCTCAAAATTAAACGAAGTGTTTCATTCCAATCTCAGATATTCTAGAGCTTTGAGTCGTTCACCAGCCTTGAAGTCGTCAGAGAGACTTACCTTGTTTGGTGAAGATCCTGCAAAGGGTGTCACTGGACCAGGCCAGATGAGAAAAGGAAGTTTATATCAAGGTAATGTTACTAAAATACTGGCGTGAGCCCAAGACAGAGCAAATTAAAATTCTTTTCACAGCAGGGAATTTTTCAGATCATCTAAGCTGTTACTAGTGCTCAGTGAGAAGGGAGTGGATCGATTATACTCGACCACTGTGTGAAAGCGCCATTGACGTCCTGATTGTGTACTACGGGTCCAAAGTAAACCAGGGAATACAAGATTGGATATGCCCTTTCGTCTACTGCCTCTTCAGAAGGAGGGAGAGAGATATTGAGGCCCCAGCGTAACTCCATATAATTATGGTGACCTTTCCTTGAGTTCATCCGGGAAAAGTTTAGTATTACATGTGATAGGCCGAGTAACATACAACCCTTTTAAAAGGGTCAACCCCCTTGAAAGGGTTGTATGTTTTTCATTTTCTGGTTTATCCAATCATAGAGGCTGTTAAGAAATATTGACATCATTTCTATGTCTTGGGCATCTTATAAATTCAGCAAGTTTCATGCTCATAGCATTTTAAAATACTCTATGATGAGTTACAGTTACAAAAATGCATTCTTTAGTTAGGTTTTGAACTTCAGAGTTCGCCGGCATGTTTTTGAAAGGCGAAGTGAAAAAGAAAGAAAAATACACTTTGTTAAAATTCCTGATAATCTGATTTCTTGAAGGTCAAGAAATTGGCTACATTCGAATTGGTTTGTTAGCAATCCGAGGAACTCTTGAAGTGGAAATTATTCGAGGTATCATTCTGCTTATTCCAGGCGACCATCCACCAGGTAAGAAAATCGTACAAATCTGCTTACGTTTGTTCTAGAGTCAGTTGGGTAATTTTGAACCTTTTTTTAGTCATTTCTTTATTTCTTTTTTCCGTCATGGTGATCGTCTGAGAGGGTTTTTACATTTTTCATTGATTGCAGACGTAAATCAGAAATTAATTACTTTTTGTTTTTTGCTAATATAGTAGATTCCATGTTGCCGAGCGTCTGTTCAGTAATAGATCACAGATGACAACAAAATGTGATAAAGGGCACACGAGATAATAGTCGAGTTTTCCGCTGACGTTCTTACCAAATTTACATGGAATCTACTTCTTTTTTTATAACTAAAAATAGTGTCAATGACATCATCTATGTGTTCTGATCCTCCAGTAGATCATAAGTAAGAACCGAACAAAATGCGATAACTGTTAATTTTGCACAGATACCTATGTGAAGACATATCTGATCAACGAACATATCAGGCTTCTCAAGCGAAAGACGTCCATCACTCGTCAGAGTGTCAATCCAATTTATAACTGTAAAATTAAATATCCTGGTGACGATATCCATAACAGGGAGTTGTTGGTAAGATTTCTTGTTTACTTAAAGTTTACTTCTCCTTATGTTCTTTTTTAGTTCTTTTTGCCTTCCTTTCTTATTTACTCCCTCGCTCTTTTCTGCTTTTTCTTTCTCTCTTTATCCTATCAATAGAACTCTACCCGTTTCACATACCCACTGCGCGACTTACGTTTTTCTATCCTTGGATTAATTATTAACATGTCTAAATAACTAAGGACAGTTTTACTTATCTTTATCTAAGCTTGGAAAATCCCCAGACTGTAAATGAATGAGCTTTGTGAATGCTCTCCAGAAAGTTCATTATACGAAGAACACACTCCCAGCTCCTTCCTACCCCCCCCCCCCCCCCCCAAATTTACTTGCTACCTTTTCTACCTACCTTTGTTCTTCTTTTTGCCATCTAATTTGTTTCCAAACAATCGTATATCCACAGGTGAGCGTATGGTGCAAGCAGGGCATATTTGGTCGCAAAGTGCTGCTTGGAGACGTCCGCATTGCCTTAGGATCTCTTAACCTTAGTGTTAAGCAAGTTTCTTGGTATAAGTTATTGAATGACTCCCAGTTGAGTGAATGATGGTTTATTTGTCGAGAACCAAAATTAATCCTTTGGAAGTTTTTTTCAAATTGACTTTATATGACTGGCCCAAGAGCGACAAAGGGTTCTGTTCCCCCAAACCCTTATTTTCTGCTCCTCAAAGGGGAATCATTGATGCTAGATTACAATAGCAATCATGTCAATTTTTAAAAACACGGCTACCAAAAAGCCTAAATTTATGACTACAAGCTTCGAGCTTTCGTATATGTAACCATTATTCTCGATATTCTCCTTAGGTTTCTTGTTTTGCTTTTATAAATATCTGTTTGTAATGGCAAAAAGATAGCTATAGAATTTGACTTGTCGTTGCTCATCTTGATACAACTCTGTCCTAGAGCTAGCTTTCGACCAGGCTTATCCTAGTTCAAATAAGGGGAAATAAGACTTCTGTACACTAAGACAAGTAAGTTCACTGCCTTTACATTCAAAATCATAGATGAATAGTACAATTTCATTAAGTGTGTCTTGATACCCTATTTATGACCTGACTCTGAGATCATTAGGGGAAGGGCTTTTGTTGCTGGCTTTATCTAACCTGCGTAGCAGGCGTTAAACGGGGTAGAGAAAGGCAAAGTGCGGATGGGAGAAGGAGGGCGTGATGAAGAAGTAGCTTCTTCTAAAAGAAAAACCGAATTAAAGACTAGAGTGCAAAAATCGATGCCCTATTTATGACCAAAATGGCGGCAAAATGGCTAAAATCGATACCCAATTTATGACCAAAACGGCTGTAAAACCATACCCTTTGGGGCCGCACATACCTTTATTGTCCATATAAGGGAGTAGCCCCCCGGGGGGTCTTGAACATGAAATGCGAGTATAAATCAATTCAAACGTACACATATCAAAACCCCGGCGGAGAGCTTCCTAAAGGCCATCATCATGCGTCCTAAATAGACTGAAAAAGAGCTTCCTACATCGAGAATCGATTCAACTTCAAGTAAACCTGAGTTAGCGAAGGCTCTGCATCTTGTTTACGTCAAGCATCGACCGGAAAGCCACACTTAGAATTCCTTCCGCGCTGGCGAATTACAGACAGCTCTGATTGTTAGCTAAGGCGAAAGTGCTTAAAATTTATAAAACAAGGAAACGGCTACTCACATCAGCGTTGTTAATTCTCTTGACTCTGTTCGTTGTCATGTTTTGTTCGCAAATAACAATACCCCGGCTGTACGTGAATTTCATCGAGCGGAAAAGTCTTAAATCAATTCAAAGTTCAAACCAAATATCGGCAACAGAAGCTAGAAGTGGCTAGTCCATTGCACCTCTAAGCCTTAATTGATTTGGCTAAAGCTCTTTGCTGTCTAAAGCAAGCCCAGCTTTATCGCCTCAATGCAACGGCCTAATTACGGGACTAAATGCCGACCTCAGGGTTGTTTCATGTGCGATAGTTACGATAGTTCCGGACGCTTACAAGCAGATAGTTAGACTTCAACCTTCATAAGACTTGATATCCTCGGGAAGTTTTCCTTTAGACAGCAATTACGCTAATCGGTCAGCTCCTTCTCCTTCTCCGAGTCACTGCGCGAAAACTTTGAGCAATAAAAGAGTACCTGACTAAGAGTCGTTCGACTGAGAGACTTACTGAACGAAAGAGGTTCTATCATGCCCACATCTCGCTTCCAAATGTTTAAAAACACAAAATTCGTTCCGATATCAAGTCTATTCAAAACGAAGTCCTATTTTTGATCAAAACCAAGCCGCAGATCGTATTAGGTGAACTTAACTAAACTTTATAGTGTGGGTTGCAGTTCATTTCCCAAGTGCTTATAAAAGTTGCATACAAAAAAAGGAGACATCAACAAGTGATTTGTTTTATTATTTACTCTAATTGGATGACTTTCAACAGGACAAATCTACCAAACAGACTGTAATTATAATATAGGATGCATTCGTCAGTTCTTTTGGTTGCTACTGGAACCTCAAGGATTACGGAAATATCTATAAGGAGATAAATATATAAATAAAAATAAGTTAATAATTTATAAACAAACGTCATTTCAAGAACAGAATTATACAGAAAGACAATGCAGTGTTTTAAAAACTATTAAAACAAGCATGCACAGTTATGTCCAGACTTGAAAGCCATAAGAGGTTTCCTCTTTAGCGATAAGGGCATTGCATGGCATGAGAACATAAGTGCAGGAGTGTATTGTGCCTAACACACGTATGTGATTAAAAGCTGCTTGTTGTCACCGAAAAATAATAACTACTTAGGGACGTTCGCGCTAATTGTTACTGCACATCCTTACTGCGCACGAATTCACACGTCACGTCATACATCGAGCGCGCACGCTAAGTAAAGTAAACAATACTAGAGCAAATGGCCATTGCTACAACTTTGAGTGGATTTAACTATCTTGGACGTTCGGTGACCCCTATTTTTTTTTCGATAATTCATTTTCTCTACCAATTTTCTACGTTTTACGAAAAAATGAAAAAAATCAATCGAGTAGAAGTTTGGATTTTTTGCAAAACGCTCCATCTAATTCCATTCTTTTGACCTCTTCGTTTAGCTGTGCGGCACTTTCCAATACCTCTTTAAGGGTTAAAGTTTGTGAAAATGACGGCAATATTTGAAATTAATAACGCCACAGATTCAATTAAACAAAATATTATTAGGATTGTTTGCTTCTGTTGACCTATCTTTGATTTTTTAACCTAAAAACCCTGGAGACCATGTTGACCAATTTATCAAAATCAGACTAGTTTTCCACACGCCTTATCTCTGAAATGAAGCCGGTGACCCCCAATTTTTATTTCTGAATCAAGTAAATCGTGGTCCGCAGCGGAAGTTAAAAAAATCTATCGAATAGAAAAGTTTCTCGCGAATGTCCTTAACGACCGTTTGTGAGGCTGTTATGGGAAAATCTCAAACTGAGGTCTAGCGAGGTCAATACGGTAATACCGAGGTTTGAGATTTTCCCGTAACGACCTAACGGTCGAGGTTATTAAATTGCTTATGATATGGCACAAATACAAAAATAAGGCGGCAAAAAAGCCAAAGTGTAGCGCAGCGGAAGTGATCCTTTTACATCTGACAGTGCCGCGCAAGCCCATAATCGGCACGAGGACATTACGGGAGAATAATGCTCTACAATTCAGTGACGATTAGCCAATCAGAGCGCGCGTTATATCGCCTACAAACACAAGCCATATAGTAACACTATGAAATATACGACTCGGTGTTTTTCTGAAAAACGTGTGAGCTATGTACGTATTGGCATTCTAGAAGGCCATTTTTCAAAACGTTCAATTTATTAAAGAAGATTAGCATTGCGCTAAGAAAGTAATACCGTGATTCTATAATACTATCTTTGGACATGGTTTTTCTTTCACTGATAGGTGCACATTTAGGTAAACGATTTCATGGGTTTATGATCAAGTGGTCAATTTAAAATGGCAATATAACGGGTTTCTTGAAGCAAATTAACTACTCCTTGTTGCAATTTTGTACTTTTCTACATGAAGCGCTATATCATCGCTATATCATTGTTATAATTGTTCCTCTTAGCTATGAAAAGTCTTAATGACCATAACTGAGGGTCAACAGTAAGTTTCCCCTATCCCGCTTTCCAGCGCAATTTTTCCTATTAACCTCACAACCCCTTCCTTTTTTTGCCTGGAAATCCCGATACCGCCTATTTTTCAAAGACTTTGTTAAATTAATAATCTAATTGATATTTAACACAAAAAAACTGTCTACCTTTATTGAATGGGTAGCAGATAAGCAAACACAAATGATTGTAAAGTACGTTTCTGTAAACGATTTACTGTTCTGCTTTGTTATGTTTTGTCCACGTGTCAGTGAAACCCTGAAAGATTGTTCACTCCCATATCCAAGGTCTTGACAAGTCAAATACAGACAAGCTTTTTAAAAGAAGTAATTAGCGATGAAAGTTTCTTTCAAAGCTTCTGACGTCCTCACTTTCTTTGAACTTTTCTTTTTAAAGGAGAGGATTTCCGCTCTCAGCCTTTTCATAATATATGGCTACGTAATCTATAATGTTGCATTCTGAGTTCTTTAAATCACTGTCAACGCCATCCGGTGGGGACGTACTGGCCAAAACAAGCTAAGCGCTCTGGAAAAAATCGAAAGACTAGAAAAACTAAAAAGGATAGGTAGGTCAAGATTACAGAAGTAAGCGTTTAAAATTTCAGAAATGGACAGATGTCATGCATCGATGTCGGTCTTTTGTCGTTTTTTACTTGCGGTTTTTGTCACTAGCAAATTTATGAGGTCAACATAACAATCGAGATATCCTATTCCGCTCTACTCCTCTTGCGAATCTTTCATCTCATCCCCATAAAAACACGAAATCCCACTCCCGCTCGTAATTGAGAATCACGCTTCCCACTCTTGCTTTCAGCTCAAATCCAGAATATCACCGCAAAAAAAAAACACGCCCTTTCGCTTCATGCAGAAGGTAAAAACTTATCTTCGACAAATGAGTCGATTTTGCTATCTACAGTTCAACTTCGGCCACTCTCGGGGAAATAGTTCAATAGGTGGCCGCTTAATAGTGGTTCGAAAGAAGAAATACAGATACTTTGACTAAACCTACCTTAACCAAAGAACTTGTCCTCTGAGTATACGCCTTCTTTACACGTTGCAACCGTAGACTCGTATCTTCATACAGACGTGTGTAGATGTCCATGATTTTGGTCTGAAGCGTAAGAAACCAGTAGTGATCGGATACTTCAACCAGTGTGTCTCTAAAGTGAATCGATCTGAATTCCCTGTAAAGATCTGTAAGAACATACATCGAATGAGTGAGCGAGTGAGTGAAAATGTGATAGACAGAGAAACTGACAGAGACAGAGAAGTAGAGAGACAGACACACGGAAAAAGTTAAGAACGATTGACTGGCTGACCGACTGAATGCTGTGACGGACTGACTGACTGACTGGCTGACTGGCTGACTAATTGACTGAATGAATTAGTAAATCAGGAATGACTGACTGAATGAATGAATGATTTAATGCATGTGAAGGAATTAGTGAATCTGGATTGACTGACTGACTGACTGACTGACTGACTAAATGACAACTGACTGACTGACTCAATGAATGAATGAATGAATGAATGAATGAACGAACAAATCAGTGAATCAGGTATGACTGACTCTGACTACCAGACTGAATGAAATGACTGACCGACTAACTGACTGAACGATTGACTGGCCGAAGGACGGAGAGTGAAAACAAATTGAAAAGGAAGATTAAAAGTTTGTAAAATCACGGTACCATTTCATAACCATCTTCCTGGTAGGGTTCCCAAGATTCTCCTTCCTCGCTCCACTCAAGTGTGTACATGGTTACCCAGTTGTCCCTATCTGCACCTTGAGTACCGACACCTTGAGATGCAAACATGAAAGGCTTAACCTTTAATTAGGGATAGATGCACGTGTCTAGGTTAAAATGAATTCTTAATATAGGTATACATCTTTAAACAGTCATCAAATTTATCAAGGGCTGATAATTGGAAATCGTTTCTATCGAATGCTTCCTGAAGATCCAATTCATTAAGGTTTGGTTCAGAGTTGATGCTCATTACTGTGTGGCTATATGCAGACAGCACTGGTATGAGATTAGTCTTGCACTTTTAGCTATGGTTACATTCAACAAGACGTATATTGCACTATTTAACACAACATGACATTTAATTGCGAAGCACTTTCAGTTCAATCCACAAACTGATAGTCTAATAGGTATTCGTCGATGGTAAAATGCTCTGTTTACCTGAGATTATTTTTTCACCACCAAAATCTAAAGTTATCCACTGAAATTCATCAGAATCTCCCGCACACCAAGCCTGTCCACTGACTTGGCCGCTACTGACTGCTGCCTGGAAATTTAGCTCTGAAGAACAGACTGCAAAACAGACACACTATTGAAAAACTTCGAGTTAACTGAGGAGCTCCCAACAAGTATTGTGTTTTAACCATATCGACCCTTCTGTATTAAGCAGCTCCATTTCCTCTCGTGGAACAATTTGTTTTGTAATTCGGCGAAATTTAAGTTTAGCGTACCTACAGCCACGCACATAGTCTCTGACTTTGAGGGGAGAGGGTCGTAACCCAAGGGAACGAGTTTATGTTCGCTCGCTGCAATGAACCTGGACACAGTGAGTAACAAATGAAGATGCTAAATTCGTCAAGTCTACATCCTTGAAGACTCTTTAATTCTTTAGATGTGGGTATCGTTTTGCTTGCTTCTTGCTTGTCTGTCCACAGACGTTTGTCTATTTGTTACGAGTTATTCCTTGAGCGCACTAGCGATGCAATCAACTCCCTCACGGTTAATGCTATTGCTTGCGATCTTTGACGTTCATATATATGGTTTATGGACAGACTAGCTCCTTTGCAAATACTGCAGATAGAATACTCTAGGGCTGTAAATCCCGCATTCGACTTGCGTGAATAATATTACATATTCCAGAAATACGTTCACGTTACGAGGGCGTGCACCTTAAATTATCAAGGTTATTTTTTGCCTTAACGCAGTGAGAACATTTCAGAACAACCTTAACATTTTCATGCACACGGGATGAGCGAACGAAATTTCCCGAGTCAAATCTTCGGAGAAAATCAGATATCAAGAAAATATTCGGAGAACATCGGTTAAAGTGAACCCAATCTGAAGCACCGAGGATGCAATTCATCTTCTGTAAGGAAATATTCTCCAAGAGATCTTGCTTACCAGGAAGGTCCTCTATGCGATAAACGGCATTGGTTTTTCTCTTGCCGACCCCTTCATAACAATCTTCGGAAGTGCCATCTCTTGCAAACGTTTCGCCTGCGTCAGGTCCACTCCAACACTCGCCGTAAAACTGCACCCCGAAATATTCCAGCCTATGAATACAATCAAATACAGCAGTATGGTTTCCTCATACACGAACTGCAATTCTTTGCAGCAAAGGTCGCAACCAAAGGCATTGCATCATTAAAGTAATAGTAATAGCAACAGTAAAAGTAAAAGTAACATTAAAAAGTCCATCTGTAAGAACTTTATTTTTTTTCATATTAGCCTTAGAAGGATTGTGTCTAATTTTTTGTGTCCAAAAAAACCGTCCCATGTCTAAACGGAAAAGGAATTCTCTATAAACATCGTAGCTGACTAGCGTAAACAGGGAAAAAAGTTATGATATTCTAGTGTGTCATTGGTTTTTTTTTACGTTTTGCTGTCTAGTTTGCACGACAAAGGTTGAAATGCGTGACGCATGTTAAGGAAACTGTCAACAAAACTTACCTTTTTTTCTTTGCCTCATTTGCGCATGCTTGTACTGTCTTGCCGAGATTGTACCAGTCAATGCCCTTTCTCATGTTTGCGATCAAGAGCGGCAATGGACGAGGCTTCTGCCCGGAGTCCTTGAAACAGCCAATAAATACATATGTCGCTGGTTGAACTGTGAATCAAGAGAAAAATATTTTACGTATCATTTCATATCCACAAGCAATGGTCACTCTATACAACTGCACAGTTTGGCAAGAGCTTGCACACATGCTCTCAGCCAGTTACTCATGAAGTCCCAGCCGTATAAATAAAGGAGCCCTTTATTCCACAGGCGAACCCAGAGGTTGCTGATAGACCACCGAATGGAAGCTGAAGCTAAGACTGCAGAAAGTCAGGGCAGAGATTATGTGAAGTACAACCTGGGCAATAATGGTAAACGTCCTGAGTATTAGACGATCCTCGGTACCCAAATCAGTTAAAGCGATTATAAATTATAACTGACACCCTCACTTACATCCTGTTGTTGGAGCCACTGTCGTGATTACAGATTTAGTGGTTGGAGCTCGGGTGGTGGGTTTACCTCCCTCTCCACCGCTTAGACCTGTAATTAAAAGGAAGCGAATCATCAACCAGCTGAAGACGTCTAGGAACAGGAAAGTGAACCACAGGGGAGGTTGGAATTAGATTTCCGCGGATTACATCTAAGACGTCCTTGAGTAACACAACGTTCAATTTTGGAATTTTTTAGATTGAACGTTTAAGGAATAAAATTACTATAGTTTATCTGGCCAGGCCAATGTGGAAAGACATTTAGTCATCTTCAATCAGTGGTGCTATACATAAATCGAGCTTGAGAAAACGACAGCACCCGCTTTGAAATGTTCACTCATTCATTAATCATAAATTGCGTTCAACGAAAGAGCACTGTATGGATGATAATTGAAGACAAAATGTGTAAATTTTCTGCTCTTATTTATTGAATCAAGCTAGTTTATGTCGGCAATCGTAAGTAATTTTATAGGACCCGTCCGGAAAAGAGACAAATTTGCCTAAGAAATAAAAAAAGTAAAAGTCATGTTCGTGTTTATAAGCTGTTTTATTTTTTTTAATTTTGAATCACTTTTTTAATAAGTTCATTCACTGATTTGAATCGATAATTACTGCTAGTTATTCTTAAACGGCATAAGGAATATAATCGATAAAACGGATTTCAAAATTCTGCTTTGCTTCTGCAATTTATAGCTATACTAGCATATCGTGAGATCATTGAGGTAGCTTTAATGATTCAAGCTTCTCTAGTTAAAACTTACAGTCTTCTCTTTCCTCTATCTCATCGCTGCACACCATTGGTATTGCGTTACAGCTATTCTCTTGCTCGACCTTCTTGAAGCCATGGGACTCGTTTTTAATCCTCGCTTCGAGATAACAGTTAGTCTGGGGGTTAAAACTTGTTGTTGTCCAATTTCCCCACGAACAAATTATCTGGTTACAGTTACCTGCAAATCACAGATGCATGTAGTCAGTTAATCACTTTTTTTAGTGTAGTGAGTTTCTAACATCTCAGTGATCAGGGGGGGGAGGGGATAACAGTAGAAAAGCATTCCAACACATGATTTCTGTACTATAGTGGTTATAGTGCCGTTCGTCATTTTTAATATTTGTTTCAATAATTTTATGAATTTAATTCTCGTTAATCTTAACAATTAAGCGAAGAGCAGCTTTTTGCTTTCTACAAAATTGCGTTAGGGTTCATAGGTTTTTATAGTTCATTCGAATTTTGTTATTAGTTTTCCAGTTGCAAACAGCTAGCGCTACAGTTAGCCCAACATGTGACCTGCAAAATAAATGCCTACAAGTAATGGTCTGCTCGTCCGTAACACTGTCTAAAAATCTTTTGCTGCCGATATAAATACTCTGCTCATTCGCAAAATATTGTGATTTATCAGTGTCTCGTGGATCAGTTATTATAATATTGATCTGCTTGTAACAAAGGCTAATTGTATTTTATTAAAAAATACGGCACTGTGTCAAGTTTTCACTCACACTTGGTACGAGTTTCCTCTCGGATAGTAGGACAGGAGTCCAGGCCATCACACGTTGCCCTTTCAATCCATTCTATCGATTTGTTGTAGTCACGTGTTCGAATTTGAACAGCGCATCCCACATCCGGGATCTTTCCCGACCAGTCAGTCCAGCCTTTGAGTACACAGTCTTCCCGAAAGGAACAGTTACCTAATGAAGAACGTAATTTATTTACTCTAATGTAATGGCAGTTTCTCTCGAGAAGTCGACAATTGGTACATTATACAGTAGGTACAAAAGCAACCCAAAGTGCAACCAGAGACGATAAGATCGAAACTTAAAGGTCATCTTTAAAGGGTCAGAATTAGAGATGGTTAGTCTTGTAAAATTTATCTACTTTTGTAAGTCGGCTGTTCGCAGTGCGTCTTAATCTTGCAAATCCTATAATGACTTGTTTCATTCTGGCTTACATCTGATTTTACTTTAACATTTTTTCATAGTTTAAATTGTTTTACTTTTTAACTCAAAATTTAATAGTTACTTTAAGTGTGAACTCGTGCGAACGTTTTGCGAAAGTATCTAATCTGTGCGCGACCAGAGAGAACAACATTTCGGTAAAGTTTATACATTAAGAGGTTAGCATAAAGCAAGATTGCTTTCCTTCAATTAAACTTTACTTCGGAAGGAATGTAAACAGAGTTGTGCTGGGTTGAGCTCTCTTTTTGGTCAGGTATTATATCACCTATGGAGAAATTAAATCTACTGCCTTCTTACACCATTGCCTGGTTTCAGATGGAGCGATGGGGCAGCTGGTCTGTAATCCTTCACAGCTATCAGCTTGAATCTTTTGGTGATGTTTTGCAGTTACATTTTTGGTTCTCATTTGCTGCGCACATCCATCCTCTGGTAATTCACCTTGCCAGGTATTCCAATCACTTATGTCGCAGGTAACAAAGGGACATTTGCCTGAAGTTAATAACAGAGTGAGGCAAAGTTATGTATTCTTCCGTAAGCGGTGAGACGACTGAAAGTGTTTCATTCAATAAACATCGTAAAGTTCAAAAGTGTATTCGTGATGAGAGACGAATAATATTTACTCAGTCATATAAGTTTTTTTTTCACAAAAAGAGGAAAAGAAAGTTAAAATAAATTAATAATAATGAATCAGTCAAAAGGAAAATTAAGTTTCTAAAAAAGAAGGCCACAGTTGAATGCTTACAAAATATTAGACTGGAAAATATAGAGCAGTCTCACTTGTCGATTTAATAAAGTTTATCCCTAACCACGTGCAATGAAGATTGAAATTTTATGAACTAGAGGCTTCAACCTTTTAGGATGCCTATGTATAAGACAAACTGTTCAAAACCAATACAGTATGTCTCGGGTTAACAAAATGAAAGTAAAACACTTACACATCGTTCTTGTATCCATTTGAGCTGATGGACACGAGGTGGTAAATCCATTGCAGCTTTCAGCAAAAGTGAATTTTTCTTCAACAATGTACTTCCTGGTTCTTTCCTCCTCACCGCACTGACCTGACGTCAGTGAAGCACTACTCCAATCAGACCACTCCCCTAGATCACATTGCACGTGCTTGCATTTACCTGAACAAGAAGTGAATACGTGACATATCAAATATGTAGTCAATTTTACAAGGCAATAACATGATTCTTCTCCAACAGACTACTCATGTTAATACTTACAGAAATTTCTGCTTTCCTTTGGTTCTGTTATACAAGACGTCAACAAGCCACTGCAGTCTTCTTGCAGTGAGTATTTCAAGGGATGGACATAACTTCGTTTTCTTGTCTGCACTTGACAGCCTTCTTCAACCAGCGGTTTTTCCCATTCACTCCAAGGTTTAAGGTCGCAAGAGTCTCTGTATGCACATTTGCCTTTACATGAAAAAGTTAGAAAGTTAAATTCAGAAAAAAAGCTGATGATAGAGAATGATCTACGAGTTCGGTTGTGGTCCAATAGGTTTCTTCTTTTTCTCTCTCCTGCTATGATAGTCATTTTTACTTTCATTTTCCATTACAGACCACGTGAAATTATTTAAAGAATTGCTTCATTTAAAGAATTGCTTCATTATCCATCAAAAAAAAATCCAATTCATATAAACGAGACTATTTGGAATTTCAAAGCAAGAATTCTACTGAGTAACATCACATGATCTGAAAAGGGGCAAAGTACCGTCCAGACTAAACGTTTATTTTAGTCGATTAGAGCAAAAAAACAATTCGGCAATATGCAACTCCATATTTATTTTATCTTTGATGAAACATGTCCCGTACCGGCTCCGTAACCTATGTCACAATTTAAAGCAACGCGCCACAGCAAACCCTTATGACAGCTGTACAACAGTTATAAAAGCAACACTTAAAACTTGAGAAATTGCGGATTGGCTGTTAACTAGCTTTACCCATCATCAATTAGTATCTATTTAAATTATCCCATCCTCTGCAAAATCAATTCGTGTAAACGCTTCCTCAAGTCCCCCCTCCCCAATTTTGGATTTTAACATTGAGGGTGTGAACATGTTATGTTTATGCCATATCTATCCAGAACTCTTACACTGCGTTCTTTTCTCGATCATATCTTCCGGGCATGTTTGTGGCAGGGGCGGACACTCGTTAGCGTGCATCTGATAAGCGAACGTCGACGAATATGTCCTTCTTCGTGTCTGCTGCTGACCACATTGTTCTCCTTCCAGTTCCTTAGGTTCCCACTCTGACCAGTCGCCAAGAGAACACGAGGCATATTTACAGCTACCTGTATTTCATAAAACAGACACTAAAAGATTCGCAAGAAAACTTGGAACTTCACAATAAAATAAATTTTGAAGCTGTTACCGTTCTCGTGACTTACACATAGCACGCGTCTGCTCATTGGCTTTTGGGCACTCTTGAGGTAGACTGGGACACTCCTCGAGGTGCGATTCGTAATCGATAAACATGGTATATCCTCTTGTTCGTTTTTGTTCAGCACAAGTTCCTTCCTCGACAGATCCTTCCCATTCACTCCAGTTCTCCATTGTACAGTCAGCCTTAGAGCAACTACCTGCAAAAATGTGTACCACGCTTAATTCTTGTAAAAAAAAACACAAACAACAACAAACTAACAAACAAAGAGCACAAAGGTAACAAGTGTTTACTTCGCGTCCTCGTCTTTAGCAAGTTTATCAGATAATTAAATCAATTTTTGTAAACAAAAATGATTAACAGAAAGATGAAGTGACAGACAGCCGGTCTCTAGATGGACAGTCACTCAGCCATGGCCAGTCGGCGAGTCTGTCTGTCTGTCTGTCTGTCATACAATACTAGTCAGTGAGTAAGTAGATAGGTTACTCAGTTATCTATCTCTGGGATGGTGCACTGTAAAACTTACACATCTTTCGATAGTCAGATTCTGGCGAAGGGCAAGTAGTTTGTATTCCACTACATGAACTAGTTTGCTGCTCCAAAGACCAGGTCAAAGTAAACGGTCTTATTCTGGTCTGCATGTCACAGGTGCCTTCTTCAATGTCCCCCGTCCATTGCTTCCAGGGTCCTGGATGACAATTCGCTTTTCGGCAAACACCTGAGACAAATCATAATCACGATCAAAAGATAACTAGGACACAGTTTGGAAAATCCAGATACATGAACATTGTGAATCTCTGGAGTTAAAATTTCGTTTATTATTGCAAGGTTTAGTGTAAGACCTGCAGGAAACCATGCCCTTTCGTTTAGGAAGGACTAAAGGGGTTTAACAAAAAAGCAGTCTAGGAGGAGGATCGAGAGCGTATAATTAGCTAAAGACAAATCATAAGTTACCTAACATACATAAGAAAATTAGGAAGGAACAAGAAAAAAAAGATAAAAAAATATTTTTTTTCTCATTGTTGAAAAATACATATGATTAGGTTGTATAGAATAGGGTTACTAAATGAAAACACGCATGATTCACTGCAACTCTGAGTTTCGTGTTAAGCACTCATCAGGCAGATTTAATGAAGAAAAACCCTATCAGCTAGTATATATATATTTACAATAAGTAGAACAATAGA
>OMLO01001918.1_pt1 | contig 16418 bp, 6 predicted proteins | sample 1674811 | NCBI WGS metagenome assembly OMLO01 (sample SAMN06265003, study PRJEB25207) | coral metagenome | isolation source: Coral host | place: Mexico:La Bocana,Puerto Morelos, Mexico | collected 2008-11-13 | reverse complement strand
CCCACTCCCCCGCCCCTCCAGGAATTCCAGCTTAGCATCATACTACCTTGAAAACATTATGCTTTTGAAACCTTCCTCCCCTTTTAAATTTCCAAAATAAGCTTCCTCTGGGCATGTGTATTTTCTGGAACTGCACATGGTAGCTTATGTGCTTGTCCTATCTCATTCTTATCGAGTCACTTTGTGTATGTACATGTGCATGGCAGTGTTTTAGCTGCAAATCTTTTTTTGAGTTTACTTGTGAAATTCTTTGTGAGATTCCATTGCTAAACTTTCCGACAGTTGATGGTAGAAACTAGTGAAGAGCTTCCAAGTTTGTCTCTTGGCATTGGCCTTTATGCTAGCAAGCAAGAGCAATGAAAATGGCAGAACAGGCCAATTTTCAAAATTTATTTAAATGTACGCTGCTGCTGCTGCGCAAGTTGTTGCAGCTATGGTATAAAAGAATTGGCTCATGCTGTTAGCTATGTGCATATAAGTTATAAGGAAGCTTGAAGAGAACTCACAAACATAGAGTTGCACTTGGCTGTGAGCCTCAAGGAACTCTTACACTTCTCCCAAACCCAAACTTCCTGTGAATAATAATTATAACTCAAAATACACATACCTATGTGCTAAGCATTACAAATTACCCTGTGCTAGTTTTCGACTTGGAAATAGCATTAGCAAGTTTTTGACGGCTTGCATCATTCCTTCAACAACTACAACAACAAAAATTTATTCAGGAAATCATATTGTTTAAAATATTTTTCACCTCCTGCAATTAGCCTAGCTATTCCAGGCGGGAGGTGAAGAAGAAAATAAATAATTTAAGAAAAGAAAAGAATAGTAATAAGAAATGTAACAGTGAATAACATAGTAATAAATTAATAACAATGACAATGAGTTTAAATAAATTAAGCTAATGATTTTAGGAAGTCAACAATTTCACTCCTTCTGTTCCTTGAATCTGCTGACCATTGCAGATTAAACTTTCACAGCTGTATGCCTCACCAAAGTCATACTGAATTTGAAGTGAGTTGATGATGAGTGACAATGATTTAGTTATTCATATTACATTGACATAAGTCTAATTTGTAAACCTGTGGAAAAAGCGAATTTTTTTCATTTCCTAGTGAGAATAATTAATTTGATGTTATTTTGTTTTGTTGTTGTTTGTTCAGTGGCTGGATGATTGGCAGACACATGAAAGAGTGGAACTCCTTTCAGAAGTGGTGAAGTGCTGCAATGAGGAATGTCTCAATTTCTTTGCTCAGTGTTTGGCTCAAAGGTAAAACAGAAAGAAAAAAACTAATCCACTCACCAATTAGATGTCTTCCTTTGGAGACTCAATCCAGGGGGGGTTGGGTGGGTACATGCTCTCTATAATGGCCTATATGAGGAGGTACCTTTTTCAGGCTTCAGGTGTAGAAAAGGGTATGAAGTAGGGACTACATTGTTGGGTAATCTGTCATTTAATCATTTGAAAGGGCCTTAAATTGCAATATTTTAGCAGACACATTTATGGCTGTATTTAGTTTATAAGCACTAATACATGAAAATAACAAAAAGATGTCCTTTTTTGGTGATTTGTTCTTAATACGGGTCAGTTATGAAAGTATGTGAAAGGGTAACCCTTTTTCAATTAAAGGTAATACGAAAGGGTACTTTGCCAAAATGGTAGACAAAAGGATAAAGGGGTTGGATATCCCCATAACAAAATTTTACTGGGATAGTATTTTTTGGGAGAAATCAAGATATCTCACAAGTAGTGGAAGGACAATGAGAACAGCCCTGTTAACATATGTATTATGAAATGTCTGCATGAAATAACTTCATGCACATTTTGTCAAAATTCAAGTGATTTCCCAAGCCGTAAGGCAGGGAAAATTATAATAAATTTAAATTTCAACAAAACACAAGTGTTATTATTTTTTGGTGAGTATGCTACAGTGTATTTGGTTACCCTTTAATATCACAGTTGAGAAATTACACTTGCAATTGTGAGGTTTTGACTTTTTTTTGGATAATTGAGAAATTTCAAACCAAATGTAGTGATAATAATTTTGTGATTTAATCCTTTACTCCCCAAGAGTGCGTTTGGCACACAATTGTCATAATTTTACGAAAATTTGAGAGACTTCAATGAACTTTTGCCACAAACATTTTCTTGATCTGATCTGCCCATTGAAGGCATAAAATTGTGACCCCCTCCTATCTAAGACATGATTGAGCACCCCCACAAGTTTTCAATTTCTTTTTTGAGATGAACATGGAATGCAAGACTAATTTCAAATCAAGCTACGTTGTAAAACCTGCTAAATAAGCTATAGTTCATACCTCCTATGATAATTGGGGATTGATACATGTTGGAAGTTTTTCAATATCAGTTTAAAGCAACATGTTTCTCAAAATGACCACCTCCTTTATAGCTGCTGATGTCAGTTCTTAAATTAGCTTCTCAGTGGCTTCCAGATAGTATTTTGTATACAGGCAGAGAGTCTTTATTTGGTGATTTGCAAAAAACTGCCTTGGGGGTAAGGGCTGTATGCTGAAGGAGTGATTTGTCATCTATGATATAAAATAATAATGTGTAACTCTCTGGATGAGGGAGAGGATTTCCAAGTTGTATGTACTCTGCACATGTAAAATTTTCCAGTTATATGAAATTGAACAACTAATTTTTATATCTGGAATGTATCCCTTTTTAGGCTCAGAGATCGAACAGACTTAAACTGTGTTCCAGACCATGTTCTGCTTAACATATTTTCTTATCTCAATGTCCGAAGTCTGTGCCAAAGTTCTCAGGTACGTTTTATTGAGAAGAGTTGGAAATAAATTACTGTATCAAGTTTGAGAAGAGTGTTTTATCACCTTTCCAGAATCAAAGAAGTTAACCAAAATAAAAAACTCAAGAGTAGTTTTGATAAACTTATAAAAAAAATATTTTCTTTCCTTTTGGGAGGTTATTAGAAAAAAATTTTTACTTACTTTTAATTTGTATTCTTCTATTCTTCCTATTTATATGATTGCAATCATTAGGTTTGTCACCGGTGGAGATTTTTAACAAATGATGTTAGGCTTTGGAAGGATAAGATTGCTCTGCTGGGTAAGCTAGTCAACTGTTTAACTTTGGTAGTTCACTTAAGGGTTGACATTTAGATTATCCTTTCCCCGTGTTTCAAAGAAAGTCCTGTTGCAAAACCTTTGGTATGGAAATGAAGTTACCAGTAATTATAAATGTACTTAACTACAACATAATATAATTTTGCACTTGCCGCTTACAGATACAGTAGAACAAACCATTTGTAGACTGTCGTGAAATTTTGTGATTCTAGAGAATATCTATATCCACCCCGAGGAAGGTTATTGGAAATACCAGAGGGGAGGGTCTCAAAAGCAATGAGCCAAAACTGCAATTTCCTGAGGGATTGTAGGAGAGAGGGAGGGAGGGGGAGGCAAGAGGTCAAACTTAAAACTCTCAGTGGAGGGATACCAGTATTTATTTTCTGGAACAACACAATACAGGAAAGTACATCTATGTGTACAAACATTTGAGCTGTGTCAGCAGGCAAGGAAAGGTTGACTAGATAACAACAGTGTCGCTTAAGTGTGACAAAGGGTTATTAGTCAAAACGTCAGCTCTACAAAATTGCTACTGCCTTTCTAAATTGGGTCTTATAAATTATGTCCTTAGAGCCATTATAGCTGTCTGGGGATCTGTTAGCCTTAGGACTTTTTTGTCTCAATTATGCTTGACTCAGATGAACATTTAGCATCCTATTACTATATCTGCTACCCTGGGAGGCATGTTGGTCTCATGATTAGTGCATTCAACTCAGGATTGAGTGGCCTGGGTTCAAGCCCTGGCTGGGGACATTGTGTCGTGTTGTTGGTGCCTCTAAGTGCCTCTTCAACCAGGTGCATGGATTGGCAAATTGAAAGCTGCCCCAAGGTAGGGGGAATAGAAATACTTCTAGTCACTTCATGCTACAGAAACCGAAGATAAGCTCCGGCCTGATGGGCCACTTGGCTTGTTAATGCACACTCTACCTTACCCTGGGTAGCATGCATGACATCATTATTTGCATGCAGAAAATGTTTGGGTCATCTTAGAAATTCTTGGGATTAAACTCTTTTGAATTTAATTTGAACCAGATTTGTGGCAGCTGGGTATTAAAATAGATTACATTGTGTTTAGGGACCAATGAGGGAATTGTTGACTTGACCCAAAAAATTGAAGTACTCGGTCAAGGTCAGGCTGTCGATTGGAAACAAGCTTACAGAGAAGTATGTACTTATTACAAGCAATTGGCCATGGCGAGACTTAAAGAACAGCAAGAGAAAGGTGAGTTGTAGACTAGAGAGTAAAATCCCCTTACCACAACATGTGATTATATAAATTAATTTGTTTAGTCCATAGCTTGAATTGCTATCCACATTATTTTGCATTTTTTCTTTGTTTGTTTTATAATTATTTTTCCATTTATAAATATATCTACAAAATATCAATGTATAAGGCAAGGAATCGAAGCCAGTAAGGCTTATGTAAAGGACTACCTTATAGATACCTATGATAGAAGAATAGAAGCGCTGTCATCATGTTACAAAATAATCATGATTTAGGAAACAAAGTAGTTAACAAAGCTAATAGCACAAATGTGCAATTATAGCAAAAGAAGACAAAAATAAATTAAAAAGCAATTTGTTAGCAGTACGGAACATATCAGAGTTGAACTGTGGTTTGTGTGATTTAATAATCACTGTTTGCACTATAATTATTCTTGCAGATTTGCAAAGGAAATTAGCAGCTGCAAGACAGGAAGAGAAGAAGCAGACCAAAGTACATGCAACTGGTAAGGAAGGGGGATTTGAAGTACTTCCAAATAGGGGGACCATTTTTTTAGTCAAGTTTTTAACAGGTCAAGCCAGTGGGTTAAGATTGTAGGGGCAGCATAGGTTAAGTATCAAGCCTGGTGGCACATCAGGCAGCATTTATCTCCATTTCTTGTATCTCAAAGTTATGGCATTTAGGAGTATTCCAGTATTCTCTCTTGGTTTTCTTGCCAGTATATTGCAATGGCACTTCTGGCATTGAATTTGATGATACCAATTTATACACCTGGGCAGAGAGAGGCACTGTAAGAGAAATTTTGTCTTGCATAACACAAAACAGTGACACTGGGCATGGCCTGAATTTGACCTGTTCAATATGGAGTCCAGAGTGCTCAACATAAGGCCACTGTCCATCGCCCAGCAGGGGTGGAGTGTCAAGGAGAAAAGATAGGGAAGTCCAAGTGTAGGTATGATTGTATACCCCTGAACTCTTGTCATAAATAAAATAATCTAGCCCCTCCCCCAAAAAAGAAAGGAAACATTTTGAATGCTTATCTTCTGCTCATTTCCTGCCTTGAAGAACTTGTGCTAAGTTAAGACAGTCTAAAAAAATGTCCTTATCTCTCACAAGCCCCTGGGTCTCGAAAGATCCTGAAAAGAAAACCCCCTCTTCCCGCTGAGGGAATGGGGGGGCTAGTTCTCACTAGTTTTCTGATGGTTGCCATGACTCCTTTATACTTCAGAATCTCCACCCAAGCGGGATGCAAAGACTGTATCATCTGCTGTTGGTAAGTGATTTATTGCTTGATATTCGTTAAGTCAAAAAAAAAAAAAAAAAAAAAAAAAAAAAGAAAAAACAAATTAATAAACCAGAATTTTACTATGTACAGTTTTTAGTACCGGTAATTATTTATTCAGTAAAAGAAAGGAAAGCTTTTTCAGGCTTTAGGAGCTTGAGAGATCAATGCTTGTAGCTGCCGCTGTTGTCGTATTTAGCAATTGCCTCTGATTAGGATCATGCCAGCTTCAATCAGGAATAAAAGTCCTTGACACACTTATGCATTGTAATGAAATATCTGTGTTTTACAACTTGAAGTTTGAAAAAAGCACTGTTATCCTAAAATCAAGTTGCTGTTCCCCATCTGGTTGCTGCTCCCCTTCTGGGGTGTGTGCAAAAATATCATAAGTAAATTTTGTCCCAAGACCTTTGTCCTTGATTGTAGTCCACACCTACAGTTTTGTTTTTTTTTTTTCACGTTTTGGACCCATTTACACCCCTGGATGGCTAGGGACAAATAGACAGTACCTTATCAAAGTACTTGACATGATAATCTCACTAAGTTACACTCTTGAATCTCTGGAGAAAAGTAATACACTGACAATAAAAGCTCTCAGTACACACTGCAGACCTATGAAGTTAGGTCTTTGTACACATTGCTGTCCTATGAAGTTAGGTTTTTGTGCGCATTGCAGCCCTATGCTTCTAGATAATAAAGGCCAAGTCAGTCTCTATGTGACATACCTGCAAGTAACCATGGTAACTGTATTCATCATCTGAACTAGATATTTGTTTTAAAGAATACAGCCATCATTCCCTGCAGGTGATCTGAATTATCACAGTTAAAATTTGCACTCTTTTCCCCTCCTTGGATTTAGTTGAAATGGAATTTACTCACTCCCTGGAAGACATTGGTCCTGCACAGTCTGCAGCCTCTGCAGATGAAAGGGACCATGCGGATGAGTTTGCAGCCTCAGACTTTGACGGAAACGATTTGACGGGGGGCAACTTAAAGATGCTCACTCGCAGTCTCAAGGCCCTGGCTCAAGATGAAGACAAACCACGCGATTTAGATGTAGCTTTGGATGTGAGGCCTACTTTAGTACAGGCATCCAATCTTTTGGTAAGAACCATTTAACTCTTCACTGAAGATAGAGTCATCCATTCTTTTTAATGTTTTCAAGGATCTTCAAAGATCTTTATTAGAATCTCTAAGGATATTCTTAAGGTTGTAGTTATCCTTTGTAATCTTAATCCTGATTCTTTGTGGTCCTTCATTGGAGCATGTAAATGGCTCTAATGTTTTTTCCTAGTCCTTCATCGCTGCTTTTCTTCTTTTTATTTTGTAGTATATTTTTTTCTTACGGCTTATACTTTGTGCAGTGAAAATAGATTTAAAGATTGTTAAGATTTTTTTTAGCATCAGAGGTATTATTCTTTGGTAATGCTCCTAAGATCCGCAAGTGTCTTGCACTGATTCTTAAAGAGAAGGGCAAAGTGCCAAGTTGGAGAATAGTGTATACACTGATTAGCACAATAGTTAGTATGAATATTTGTGCAATTAAGGATTTCAGCTATGAGTGACTGAGAATTTTTAAATATTGTGAATATTGTTAATCATTAATTGCTTGAGGTTTTCTCATGTATATGTATATTTTATGACCAAGAAATTTTTTTCTGATCATTTTGCAGGAAGATGATGGAAAACCAAGAAAACACAAATTCCGTTATCTATCACTTGCTGTCCAAGGTGTTTTTGCTATTAAAAGAGTACGAAGGCTACAGGTACAGCACTGTATAACATAAGAATGCAACAAGATAGCTCTGCTAATTACTTTATTTTCCAGCCCCCAGCCCTCCAGCATGGACTTTAGCCTCCCATGTTATCACAGCGTGCACAAAATTACGTAGCAAATTCATTCAACTGTGTTACTGAGAGAGTAAAGTCTGTTGGCCAAATGCACAAAACAACCTCGGCCAGGCCTCAAACTTTTAGTCCAGTTCTGGCCCTCTCTCTGTCACGCAACGCTTCGCGTCCACTAGCGTTGCGTGACAGAAAGATAGTCAGAACTGGGAGCCCTGCTCACTAGCCAAAACCAACCCGTGACCATGTCTAATTTTAGTGTTGCACCATTAAAGCTTTTCTTATAATGCTGTTTTATTGCATTGATTTTTTTTCAGGGACACATGGATGCAGTTCTTTGCTTGCAGTTTGACAAGAGAAGAATTATTACAGGATCTGCTGACCGCACAGTACGGTAGGCTCAATAGGTCAAGAGTATCTATTCTTGGCTTGCACTGTCACGCAATAAAACTTTTCTAAGTTTGAAGTCTGTGCGTTGTCCTAAACTTTAAATATAATATGGAGGCGCCATGTTGGTGTATTTTTGATGGCGGCCGGAAAATAGTGTAAACATCTGTAACTTTATACTTTGGCTATCTAGGCGACTGATCATCTGTACTCTACAAACAAGCATTTACATAAGCACCTTTCTTAATACTTAAACTTCTCAAAACGCTAAATATCACGTGATAAGAATATATTTTTTGGCAAACGCGTTCGTACATTTATGTCACGAACCGCCATAACCTGAAATTTAAAATGGACTGATTTCCAGACAAAGCAAGCTACCAAGCTCAAGAAATGTACGCAGGTATAAATTAACCCCCTCTTTTGCCTGATGAAGATAAAAACGTCGGTGACATCAACAGTGTCTCATTTGTTTTATTTCGTTATAATCAGCCGACACAAGACAGTGACTTTTGTATCATTTTTTTTTTCTAAGATTAATGCACCTAGACTCGACCATTCTTTTTCTTCAGTTGCCATTTTCAGTCTGGCAGAACTTAACTTGGTTTTGCTTTTTCTTAGAGTGTGGGATGTAAGAAGTGGCCGAAGTATTCACAAGCTGAAAGGACACAAGGTAATTATGTACACTAAAAAGCCAGTTTTATTACTAAACCTTAAGGTTTAGTAATAAAACTGGCTGTTCTCTTCGCGTATTTTATCCTGATGACGTAGCCATTTGAACTTTCACGCGCAAGTAATAACCAATCAGAGATGTCTCACCGATCCTTGTAGATACGTCATCACAATGGAATTTTTCCTCCCCAGACCTTTTTCATTTCGTAACTAAATCAGGAACTTGTTCACCCTCTAAAAACAGTTGAACATGGGGAGAATATCCCGGCAGAATAGCTGCTCTGTATGATGGTTTCATATATTCTCATTACTTGTCTGTTTGACAATGTATGAACATTGTTAGAAGAAATTAGGTGCCGGTAATTTTTTTTTTTTGGCCGAATTGAAGAAGTGACTATGATGACTCTTTTCAGGGTGGAGTGCGGTGTTTGCAGTTTGACGACGAAAAAATAATCAGCGGCTCCTGGGATATGACTGTTGTGGTTTGTATCTTTAAAATTTTATATATGCTAAAACTTGTTGATTTACGGAAGGGAAATATCTTTGCTTTCATATCTTTGCTTTCATCGAAATTTAACCTGTTTGTTTTAACCAGTTTGTGATAAAAATTGGCAGACAAGCAGATAATGTCTTGTCTTGAACTCTGCGATGCCACTATTTTAACAGGTTTTCATTTTAGGTTTGGCATATCGTAAAGTTTCACAGACTTCAAGTGCTTTATGGTCACAAGGGATGTGTTTCTTGTTTGCAATTCAGAGACGAAATTTTGTAAGTAAAGGTTCTTACTGTATGTGTTTTTAGTGTTAAGCCTGTGTAAACAGAATTTAAGTCTTTCCTTTTGCCAGTTTGAGGTTCTTTTGCCCAAATTTAAACTGAGAAACGAGGTGGCCTGGTGCGCTGGGGGTTGGGGGGTGGGGGGGTTTCTTCATGCGGCGAAAATTGGAAATACCCACGTTACCTTCTTACCTAACCCGCTTCTTACTACACAGTTATTTTGTAAAAACGTAAAGATTCAAGCATATGGGAATGTAGAGTTCTATCCCCTAGGGATTAAATTGTGGGCACAGTTCTGCTGTGAAAATAGACCGTAATCGTTCCATGTCTTCTTATTGGTTTTAGAGTCACGGGGTCACATGACCGTACCGTTCGTATTTGGAGTACAGCCACGTGGGAGTGCGAATGTGTCCTTGAAGGGCATGAAGGTGAGAATTTTACAAACATGGCGGAAAATGTGGCATTTGCGATTTTTTTTTCAGTATCGCTTGGCTTGTATTTGGGTGAAATGCCAGTCTCTTTTGTGCATTGATACATTTATTGACCTTCTTCGATTTAAAGATTGAACAACAGTGATATTCCATTGAAAAAAACTGGGTAATGCAATTCAAACTTTTCCTTTTGCTAAGCCATCATGGGTTATGAGCCGTTATACCATGTTCTACAAATATGGTGAGCGTGCGCGAAATGTTTTAGTAGTTTTTTGATTTTTATTTTAGATTTCCATATTTTTGAAGATGTTTCTAATCAAGCAATTATTGATCTCGCGCTTGTTGGATATGAGATGATTATAACTAACTCATAACCAACACGCGATCGTGGAATAATTCTTAAGTATCTGCACTATTGTTATCGATATATTATCTAGCAGACAACTGATCAGAATTTCGATAATGATCAACTTAGTTTCCTGAAGTACCTCAAGTTTTTAGAACTGACAACTGACGTTAAAAGAATACAAATTTACCTCAGGGGGACGGGGTTAGCCTGCGTAGCAAGCGCCCTGTAAGAGAGGCAGACAAGCAAGACTGCTCGCCCTGTTTCGTGGATTGTTTTGCCCTCCATCCAGTTTGCGCGCGGCCAGAGTGCTGAGAAAATTCTTTGTACGAGAACGCTTGCTACATGCACGCAAGCTAGCCAGGACAGGGTTGTTTGAAAGCCGTTTGACCCTAACCCAAAGGAATAATTCTTCTTTTATAAATATGTTTTTCACTGCTGATGTTTTGTGTAGTATATTAATCAAACTCAAAAACTGAAGGACAGACAGTATAAAAGGAAAACGTAACCAAAACTGAAATCAAACTTCTCGCTGATCCTGGGTTAGCTTGGCTTTGAATAATCTGGCCCAAGTGGCTTCATTCCCTTCTCCATATCCCAGCGTACTAGAGGATATAGGTGGAGGCGTGATGTGCCAATGAGAGGTTTTACACCAAATGTTTTTTCTTTCTGTTTACATTTTTTCCACGACCTCTGATTGTCAGACAGGTTACCGTGTAGCTAATAGAGTAACTTGGTGTCGATTGTTATTGTTATTCAGGTGCGGTCACAAGTCTTCAGTTAGTCGAAGAGCATATTGTCAGTGGTTCTGTTGATAGGTAAAAAGCCTTTCTTACTAACTCCAGTAACGTTACTATACTAGAAACCGACTTTATCTTGACTGATTTCCACATTACTGCCTCTACTCTGCTTCTGGATAATAGTTACAGACCTCTCTGCGTGATATATTTAAGTTATCTTATGCAAACCCCCTTAACAAACCAATTTTAGTGGAGGCTAGAAAAAGTTAACCCGTTTGAAGCGTGGTAAAGCATACAACTGGAGACAAGCGCAGAAAACGTGTATTTAACGGGTGGGTAGCGCGGCAAATCAGTAAGCGAACGGTACAAAGCGCGAGAAATCACGTAACTAACGGTACAAAGCGCGAAAAATCATGAAACGAACGGTATAAAGCACAGGAAATCACTAAACGAACGGTACAAAGCGTGGGTAGGAATATAGGTGCGACTTTTCAATCATTTGTCGTCATCTTGCAGGACATTAAAGTTGTGGGATCTAAAAACAAGAGACTGTCTTCGTACTTTTGTTGGACATAGGGATGCTGTGCTCGACTTAAAGGTAAGATCATTAACGAACGTACTACATATTATCGACCCGGCCAATTTAGTTTAGAAGTTTTAACGTCAGAGAATTGACGGATCCAAGTTTGACGGACTTTTCTTTAGGTGTTATCGGCTGACAAGTCCACAGTTGAAGGAGCAGAGAGGAGACGTGCGTGATATCATCAGTCTATCGAGCGAAAACTCATTTTGATGAGAACTCTCCTTCTTTTTAGTTTTGAATTCGATTTAAGAGCACAATGTCAGTAAGAGAGTGCACTAAAGCTGTGGAAGTGAGATTTGAACCTCTCGTCAACTCTCGTCTGCTCTTGGCAACTTAAGAGGACTTTCGTCGATTCTTGTCAACTCCTCTCCAATCTGATCAGCTACGGTCAGCTCTCTTCAACTGTCGTTGCTTTTTCATCCAATGATTTGAATGTTCCGGAGTTCTGTTACGCCCATTTCGTGCAGTATTACAGTTCGTCTGACTGAACATTGCATATGTACCACGCTGTAAGATAATACCTAATGCGAAGTTATGTTACCGGTCAAATTTTTGAAAGACTGCAACGTGAACTTCAATCCATCTATCTAAGTGAAAACCCGATTCATCCCTTAGGTGTTCTTATGTGGCTGACGGGGTACCACTGGGGAAGAAAAAAGGCCAAAAAAAACGCAAGTAGTGTTCTGTTGTGTGGTGGAATACACTCTGTCTCTTTTTTCCCGCAGGTGCTTGGTAACCTGGTCTTAAGTGGTTCCGCGGACGGAATGATTTTGTTCTGGAACCTGGAAACTGGAGAATGCGAGGCTGCTATTCAGGGTCACGAGGGCCCAGTCCACTCTATTGATTACAACGATGATCAACATTTCTTCTCGTCCGGAGGGTGAGAAAACCTTTTAATCAGCATTTCAAGAGTTATTCCATTTTTTTTTTTAAATGTAACAGTGATCCATCCGGTAATACTTAATTGTTAATACATCTAGCCATCTTGACCTCACGCTTGGTCCATAAGGGATTTATTATATGGAAAAAGAGCAAGATTTTCTGGCGGGACACTGCGGGTAATCCCGAGCGAGCAAGATAGCGGCGCCATTTTGTCCGCACGGGTAGCCAATCACCGCGCGATGTTCGTCATCTTGCCCGCTCACAGAGCTAGCCATATAATAAAGTTTCTTTCTTTACTTTCAGGGACCATTTGTTAAAGGAATGGGACATCAGCACGTGCACGTGTCTAAGATCCTTACAGGGACACAGAGGGCCGGTGTTCTGTGTTAAGGTAAGATAATGTTCCTTTTTGGTACCGGTTACATGCGCCCTTCCATGGCGGGAAAGTTGTGGCATCTCCTTTCGGGGTCGTAAACTTGGCAACTAATCCATGATGTACTTTTATGTGGTACATTGAAAACAAAACTTACATCTATTTCTGATGCGTTTCATTTAACAGCGAAGAAGTTTCAAGATACGTTGATGACTATCATTTCATTTCGCGTAAGCGCTGCTTTTTCTGAGAGATTGCCTTTGTTGTATTTTTGATACCGCGTGGAGGTGTCAAAGAGAGTGTCGTATCATGTACCTAAGAGATCGAAGAAAACTTTATTTTAATTAATTTCCTTGGGTTATAGACTGGCAATGTGCGCAAAATGCTATGTTCCTGTATTCGTTTGCACGAATTGCGAGCCCATAGTAACAAAAATAGCACTTGGTTTCTACTTAGGACGTGCACAAGTGTTTTAAAGTAATCGTGAAAGTCACTTAGTAAAGTCTCTGAGATTTCAACGTTGCTGTAGTATTGGTAGTCGTATGAATGTGACTGCAATTAAGGATTTACACAACAAGTGATATTTGAAAATTCTCTCAAAATTGAACGAGCCTTTAGGCGAGTGCATTTTAAGAGAATTATTTAAATACCACGAGTAGTGTAATCCTTAATTGCTCGAGCTTTCGCACGGTTACTCATTTCGTATGTGACTGAGAAATTTTCGTATGCGCGCGTGTTAATCTCCACTGCGAATTCTGCGAATTCAGAATTAACGATAAATTGGCCTGCTTTCAGCCAATCACAATGAAGTGATTTTCTCAGTGATATGATAAAGTTAGTAACTTGTTCTCCGTGTTTTGTTCCCAGGCCGTCCCACACAGGGTCGTCTCCTGCTCTGCCGATGGATTCACGAGGATCTGGGACCTAGACTTTCCAGATGGAAAGGTTCGTCATGTCACATACCACTCGTCTCTTGAACAGTTTTCAAATTTTTCCAGTCGGCTTAATGTTGTTTTCTTCTCTTGCAGTATAAAGCTAGGAATATTGCCGTTCAAGACAACGTCATCACGCCACACACGATTCAACAGGGTAATCCCAGAAAAGTTGTTTGATGGGAGGGGACAGAGAGAGTGCAGTTTTGTGGCGCCTCGATTATAGATTAAATATTTTTTCTGGTTCGGGCTTTGTATTTGCTTCTTTTCTCTTTGTCTTTTTTCTATGTACGAGAGCGATACAGTAAAAGCCCGCGTGTAACTTTAACCTACATTTTTGAACAGGTTCTTATCTTTTGGATATTAAAAAGGCAAATTTCTTAAACCACTAGGTTCTGTCATGTGGATTTGTACTGTATGCTCATCAGTTTATTGTTTAGGATAGCTTGCCCTGGATCAATAATTAAGACAAGACATGCCTACAACAAAAAGTGCTTTTCCTTGGCCAAGGTAGGCTTCATGATGAAAAACTCTTGTTATGCATGCTGACGTCACAATTCACTCGTTAACTTTCGAGAAGACAATCGATGTGTGGGATTTGGCTTTTGGTTGCTATGCAACCACACAGCAAACAGTAAACAAACAAACAAATTTACGTCACCGCTTTTTAATGGCATATACTCTTTTGTTGTTTTTATGAGAATAGCAATGATGCATGAAAGATATTGTGAACTTCTCTTTAAGGTAAAAAACAACTTCGATAGAAACCAATGTCGCGTGAATTGTTTTTATGTCATTTAAGATCAGATCTCGCGATAAACACAGGCTGTTATAAATTACGGGAAATACGAGCCGTTTATTAGATTCTATGGCTTGTAACTTGATTAGTTCAAGACCTTCAAGCGTCGCACACATGTGTGAAAAGAGGTGGCACTAAAAATGGAACCAGGAGATAAAGAAAATACAATTAGCTCAGGAAGCCTCGACAGGAATCCTCGCTTTGTTTTTGTTAAAAACAGACGAAGAAATCATCAAAATTCTAACTAAGTACGTCATCGTATTAGCAAGTTATATATATATATTGCTTTAATGTATAAAAGACACATGTAAGTTATAAGTTATTGGTATGTTAAATATAAAAACAAACATATTTATAGGAACATTGCTTTATGCATTTTGCAGAGTTTATAAATCCCAATAAAAACGGCTTCTAATCTACCTTGAATTGTGGATTTCAATTCTTGCATGTTTTGTTGATTTTTCACTTCGTTATAAAAGAAGATTGCATGTCTTTCCTGTTTCCGTGATTAATCTTTTGTTATCGTGAATTATCACCCTGGCCGGCCGTCAGGTAAATCGAGCGACTCAGATAACGTGATGACTATTTTTGCCAGGGCTTCTGGAATATCTTTGCCCGCGGCTATGTGCCCCTTCGTGTGAATTGTGAACGTGTGGACAGTTTGTGTTTAATGTGAGTGTAGTATGAGACGATAAGGACGATTATGTATGTACTGCTTCCGAGATGTAGTGTTGTCTCCGTTTGGACAAAGCCGAAATACAACGTTTTCTATTCCACCCAGACGGTCTCATAAGCTCTCTTCTTCTCCCTTTCCCCCTGAAAAGACACAATCGCTTTTCTTTCTTTGTTTTCTGGAATCCAACTATGACAAGCTGTCTGAGTTGTTTGCTACGCAACGCGGAAAACTATCCTCCATCAACCCTTCGAAGGTCACTGTGTGGGAAATATAAACCATACAATTACAATTTTTTTTGTATTTGTTGATTTTTCAATTATTCCTCTTTAACAATACCCTTCCCCACCCCTTCTTCTTGATCTCTCTTGGCAAAGTGCCTTGTCGCAGAGGATCATGGGTGGCTGTGCATGATGAAATTCTAAACTCGGCAAGACTCGGAGGACTCCAGCCGATCGTTAAAATAACGATCTTATTTCGGACTGTAATGATAAGGAAATACAAGTTGTATGAACTAGAAATTATGGGCATTTTTATGTTGCTCACGCACCGTGTGGAGGTGTCGAAATCGATGCCATAAGCCGATTATTGCTTGAGATCACAATGCGTGATCCGACACCCCGTGAAGAGTTGACAATGAAATACATCCGTTAATCTGTGGACGCTATTGTTTCAATAGCACATTAATTAACGCTGAAATCAGGATTTCAAAACACAAAAGTTGTTTTAATTCTGAGGCTTCGCTAAACAATTGCACAATTGCGAATGGGCTAGAAGACGCGCATGTTTGTACTTTGAAAACATATTCTGTATTTAAGCGGTAGCAGAACTCTGAATCGATTGGCAAATGTTGTCTACAATAATTAACGAGACCCGGTGGCCGGTCAATACAGACTGAATACAGACTGGGTGGTTCTTTCCCGAGAGGTCTTATTGCACCGCTTGACGTGGCGCTCCAAGGATTTAGCGAACGATCTCGATTGTAAATTTTCATCTTGGTGAGTATTAGCACTCATTTATTCTTGATAATCTTAAGCAAATTAACCCGACTGGCTGAAAAGCAAGTGCAGATCCGATCTCTGCTAAACAAGATCAACATTTAATGCGACTGCCTGACTGGCTGCAAGATCATTTGTCAATTTCAACTCTTGAGGCATGCCTCTCCACAGCAGAACGGATTTAAAACTGTGTGTTTCTCTTAGCTTTTAATCGCACTTAAACGTTTCCTTGTTGTAACAAACGCAACCTGCGAAAAATTAGCGAGCCAAACCGAGTTTACAGCAGCGATGTTGTTTAAGTCAATTTGGGCAAGTTTAGACGCAGTTCAACTCGATACTGCAAATTCGGAAAGTTTGTTTGTTCAGACAAC
>OMLO01001916.1_pt1 | contig 16422 bp, 4 predicted proteins | sample 1674811 | NCBI WGS metagenome assembly OMLO01 (sample SAMN06265003, study PRJEB25207) | coral metagenome | isolation source: Coral host | place: Mexico:La Bocana,Puerto Morelos, Mexico | collected 2008-11-13 | reverse complement strand
GGTCTGTCTAAGAGCACAACGCAACCCAATGACCCTCATGTAGGCTCCAAAATCTGTTCTATTTTGTCACAGCGAGGCCGTGTTCGCACTATCTACATATCCTTATGTCAATGTGAACATTGACATATGGAAAAGATCATTTTTCCCTGATGTCGTTATGTTCATACTGTCATGTTCCTATTATGTCGTTATGTCAGCATGTTCACACTGCAAATATTAAGACATAACGTCCTAGTGTCGTTAAGATTATGTCGTTATGTCGCTAGTGTGAACTGGTAGGCCTTGTCAAGTAAGGTGTGGACCTGCAATGTGGTTCCTCTTCCCTTGTTACTAACTCTAATGAGCATTAGTTTTCAAGTAAGCTGGAGAACAGCTATGGGTCGTGTTGCCCTCAAGACAAATAATAGCAAATGTGTGAGAGAGAGCAGGGAGAATTCGGATGTTGACGACATTCGTTAGTCCGATATGTGACTCGACAAATAATAATTGGTCAATTTTCTTGGCATGATGTGAAGATCCTCCAACTCCACCATTAAGCTTCCTGGGCTTGTCACGCAATGCTGTCCAAACTTCTCGAAAAAGAATTGCGTGACAAGCGCAAAGTGGTCCCGCGAAGGTTGATTCTTACCAGTTTTGTTAGTTCTCTTGACTGGCGGCCACTTCCTAAACTACAGATATAAATATAAGGCGGTGTCAAGTAGTTGTTGATTGAGAAGGAGATAACCGTGTGCGATAGCGAACTGATTCTCACGCAATATTACCATCAATCACACGAGTTGTAGTGTGGAGCGAGATCGGTTGTCACGGGTAAAAACTTAGAAAGTGACCAACTTGTTCATTTGTAAACGATTGTTTCCTTAGCCAATGTCATAGAGACATAAAACTCGTTCTCGAATCAAGTGAAGAATACATGAAGTTATTTCGTGCAGACAACAGTCTTTATTAAACGGATAAAAGTACATTCGATTGACAACAGTTTTGATCAAGGTTGTCTTTCAATTAAATTTTATGTTTACTTTGGAAAAGAGAAGCTTAAAAAAAACATAGAACAACAAAGTATTTTCGTAGCTGGCTTAAAACCACTAATCCTAGTGAAGGGCGTAGAAAGTGGAAAAAAATTATTTCACTAAGCACTCTTCATTTTTGATCCAAACAAGCCTTGACTCTAAAGATCAGTTCAGAGTTTTGGATTTTTCGCAGAGCTACGTAGGTGGCACATAGATTAAGTGTTGCCTGATCTAATTTTTCTAGGCATCAAGTAGAGACTTCATCTTGCTTGATTCTCCGTCCTCGATCAACACAGTTTAAGACAGGAGTCAATTATTTTGAGCTTCTGCTTAACACTCATTCACGGTATTTAAGCCACGTACAAAGTTACCTTAAACTAAAGGAATCCTGTAAATAGTAGTTTAGTAAGATAGAAAAACACCAAAGAGATAATAATAAACCATAAAGAAACAAGGATGGTTAAGGACGGAGAAGATTGACACGGATTACAATCGACGAACTTGAAAAAATTTAAAGCTTAACTTTTCAAGATGCCCAAAACGTGACGTAGGTCCTGCTCAAGATCAGCTTCCCAACACAAGACATAAAGGATAATAGGATGTATTCAGCTTTTTAACAGAAAAATTCCTTGATTCGTTTCTGTATTCTTTCCTGATACGTGTTACTTTGAGGTTTCGAGTAACAAAAATGAATAACGCAAAACATTCAGCGGGAGGTTGAAATGTATATTCAGTTGATAATTTAGCTTATAGACCCCAGTTATTTACCGTCTGCTTATTTACTGGGAACGCGGACACACAGGCGACACAACGGAGGAAATACCACAACATCACAGAGATGCGACCGGTAGATAAGTGAGTAGATAAGTCTAATACTTTAATACTGTATTATATGGAGGTTAATATGGAAAAGTCATGTAAAGTGATGCAAAAGAATTAGTAGGTGAAGAATTTGATGAGCTTGTTTGAAAAGGTTATCTCTAATTAAGTTGACTGGAACTTGTAGAACTCCCCAGCAGGGATTAGTGTCGAAACGAGGCACGAATATATAGCTGTCTTTTGAGACTAAACGAACTCAAAGGAAATATTGTTATTTTGGGCCTGAACGTGCATCTTAGTATGTGTTTTTCGGATTTGCAAACTGTTTCCAAAGTAAACATTACATATTAAGATACACTCCAGGATAGATGATGATAGATAAGTCCGACTTCTTGTCGAAAGTTACCTCCAAGTCATAAACCCCCTTAAAAAAATAGCTCACTGAACAAAAAAGGGGAATGACAGAACAAAACTGATTAAGGGTATCATAGTTTAGACTTAGCGACCAACAACGAACTTGATAAATTAAGGCGAAGTTTTTCAAAATATTCATCCTTTGTAAAATGCGTAGGCGGGGCTTTGCAGATGGAACCGTCTGAGCTGCGAGCCAAACCGGTCAAAACGCGATGATTTTTTTTTTCCCTCGACATTAAGACCGCCCGGTACGCGGGCTAAATTAAAGTAGACAGTTTTATTTGCGGAATAATGTCTCATTTGCAAGGGCAGTAAAAGATAGGTACCAGAATAGAATCGTATCTGTAGATGAGTGCGTTGGAGATCGTTCCATGCATTTTTGCAGGATAAGAGTGCCTCCCTCCAGTGTGGCCTTGCTCCGAGGGTTTTCTCCGGTTTTCGTCCCTCCAGAAAAAAAACAACATTTTTAAATTCTAATTCAACCTGAGAAGACGCGTGTAAACCACGGCTGATCTTGTTTTCTCCCTAAGTTTCTCGAGCTTGCTTAAGCTTGCCTTTTAAGGAATCGATTCCTTGACTGGTTCCAGTTGTGAATCAGTACTTGTAGTTGGCTGGACATGTTTTAGTACTGAAGTGGCAGGACCCTTGTATTGCTGTGCATGGAAGACTAGGACTTAGTGTTGTTCGGTTTAAGACGCAGCGATTTCAGTCGGCAAGCTCCAACAATCATTTGTGTGTTCACGGCCGAGATCAGTGATGATCAATTCGGAAAGAGTTTTAACTTCTCTCTGACTCTTGTGGATTACATGCTTATTGCCGAAAAGTAGCAAGAAAAAAGCAATAAATTGCGTTTACGTATGGATTTATTTCAATGAAATGCCATTGAGTTGTTTGAGAACATTCTCAAACCAAGAGCTGTTATAACACGAAGCGCACAGTGGGAACTGGAGCTAACAATGAATTCATATAGTTAGCCGATGATGGCCTGACTCCTGTCGTAGTTACGACCATCTATTGCCAGATTATTGTGGCAACAATATTGAAAATCAGACTGTGGATTCCTGGGCGGCCATTATTCATGTGTGTTGATATAAATATGCCTTGGTTTCTCTGACTTGGTTGGAAATGAACTCAGTTCATAAATGTTTCAGCGTGAATGTAAAAAACAAAGTTGTTTTCACGAAAATGTTTCAGGTTAAATCAGTTGAGGTCAACGGTAGCTACAGTGACCTTGTAAATTTCAATTATTGATTAAGTTTTAATTTCTCTTTACCATTTTAGGGCAAATTATACTAAGCATGTAGTGAGATTCAGTGACAATCAAGCTCTCAACTATCTTGATGCTGGTCTTGTTCATAGTAAACCATGTTCTCGAAAGAAAACATCTAAAAAAAATTGTCATATGTGTGAAATAGCTATAGTAGAATTCTAAGGCAACTAAAACATACCTTCCCATGCCATGCCATGGAAACTACAGCCAACCAGAGTTCGACAGAAAGCAGGAAAGTCGTTGTGTGTTCTACGGTATTGCATCGAACCTTCCCATCGTGCGCCGCGCGTATGTCGCTTTGATTTTGTTCGCCAATTGATGTATTTTCTATGGAATGATAATACTTAGTTTACAACGCTCTGTCGTAGCATGCCATGGAATATCCCACTTGTCACTCGTATTTCCTCGGTATACACACTCGCCTTAGATCGAACGGCTCGTGTGTATAGCGATAAAATACAACTGGCTTGTTGGGTATTCATGGTATATTTCGAGAGAGTGTTGCATACTAGTGACCACTCCTAAAGGACAAACGCCATAAATATTAACAACTTTGCATAATTACGTAGCCTGCATACCAACGAATATACATACAAGTACAAAGTTATCTTACAATAACAACGTGAAAAATTACGTTTCTTAATGGCTGCCAATTCTTTTGGCTGGGTATTATGGTTTAAACGCAAATATCTCGTTCACGTTTCGGGCTGTTTTGTAAAATTTTTGGTGATTTTTGGGTATACTTGGGTAAAAATAGGATTAGTGAGGCTTCTGGAAATCGGAAATTTGGAAGATTTTAGATTGTTTTAAGATTAGAATTTGACATACACCAAACAGTTTCCCACCAACCTGGGGTGCCCTTTCGGCGTTGAATAGTGTTTTAAAACTTTTAATCACTCTTTAAACTTCCTAAAATTTCATTTAAATTCATGTTTAACCCCGCCTAAATTAGACAACTTAACCTCATTTGAGAGTAAGGATTCTTTTCAATGATCAATAAGCGAGGTTAGTTGGGCTCATTTTAATACTTACAAAAAGAATTTTTAATATGCAGAGATTTATGAATGGGCCCTATGAGGTCTGTTACTGAACAGTGCGGGTATTGAATAAAACACGAAGCTACGAGCTTTTTGTCATTCCATTTTGACAGGACGAAGTTTCTATTAGCCAGGACAAATTGATACACATACGATAGCTGATAACCTGTAGAATAGCTAAGTATATCGATTACTCGTTTTCAGTTTTTCTGGTCCAAAAGTTGCTCATCGATGCAATAGTATAGGATCCTATGGTACATTTTATCAGTGTAGTATTCCTGTGTTCACAGACCATGAGTGAAGAGGTCAATTATTCGTTCTTGAAAACCCTCCAGGAATCGTTTGTTGCAAGAATCGTTTATCCTTGCGTACAAAAATAAGACGAAAAACCAGCGAAGAGAGCAAATATGAAAGTTTAATATTTCATCAAGTAATGTTGTTAAATTGCGTCATTATCACATTTCCTCTAAATTATGGACCGGAATTACTTATGTAATTCATACTTGATGCTTAGAAATACAAATGGCTTCTCGCAATCTAAGACAGGAAAAGCTCTTAATCGTTGTCTTACTTATTTCAAAGACAATCGATCTTCCAGGTACGTGACACGAATTTCCGGAATATGCACGCGTCACAATGAAATCAGTACATTTATGGACTTCGACAACGATAAATAAGCTTCTGAACATAGTTTTCATAAGCGAATAACAAACTTCCCTTAATTAGTCGGGATTATAAAAGACACTAAGCTAATTACAAGTCATTTATCTGATGGTATTTGGTAAATCCCTTAAGTCATTACACTCGATTAGTGAATACTTGCGTAGCTGAAGTTCAAGTATGTTAATCCATTTTGTACTTGAAATATTTAAAGTAGTTTGTTTAAAGGACGACCGCGGCTCGGTGTGATCGTCAAATAGGAATAATTGCTCGTTTCAGGCTTATAAGGTTAAATCAACAAAAAAGAAACTTGATAATGACTCATTTTAATTTTATAGTCGACCGCAAACTAAACATTGTACTCATACCATTTTCTTCACTCCCTAAAACACATCTGAACATTTTTAAAGTTCTTCCTTGCAACTGTTTCTTTTATCATCTAAATATATCAACTTCCACTCAAAACAAGCGATTTCTGTGCCTTGTACTGCTTCTATTTCAGGCAAAAAGAAAAAAGATCGACATCCGTAGCATTTACAAAGCGAGGGACTTGAGTAATTAATTCCCTTCTCAATGGTTTTAGATTTTACTGATAGGCTTCGCTGTTTTGACATCGGATTGGCTCAGAATGACGATATTCCGATATTTATCAAAACAAGGCGAGATATCGGTTTGACAAATAACGAAACTTATCTCAAGGGCTTGCTATTTCAAGTAAACTAACCAGGGGAAACTCGTCCATCGCCTCCGCAGTCTGACATTAGTTTTATCGCCCGGGCACGAGGTCCACGAATAGCCAGTACCTCTGAGTCTCAACAACCACCTACCGATATACCAGACTGGTAAGTCGATTTTGATGGTAAATATCCCTCATATTAAGTCTTTGAGGAGTTATCTTGCAAAGATCATCACATATACGGATCACGCAACAAAACTAATGATGTCTTGGAGAAACGCTCCAACTAATTGCACGCGAGCTCGCAAACCAATGGTCTCTGCGTACTATTACAGTAATTCATCAATTCCTGTTGGGTATTTCGGTACCACAATACGAAGAAGGCCAGTGGGGTTTGGTTTCGAAGCTCCATTCCAAAATCGAAGGAATTTTACAAACAGTCGAGAGCGCTGGAGACAACATCACGTCAACATGGCGTTTGGCGAACTGAGAAAGCTCCTGCCGACCTACCCACCTGATAAAAAACTCTCCAAACACGAAATTCTAAGACTGTCAATGAAATACATATCATTTTTAAGTGGTGTGTTAAAAGGAATGGATTCAAACCAAGCTGAGATTTGTCCTGATTTTGTTATGGAGCCATCAAAGTGCTCCCCGAGTTCAAGCTCTGCTGCTTCCTGCAACGACGGGATTTTATCAGCCAGATTAGACTTGGAACATGTCAGCGTTGATTCGTTAACATCTCAGATACGACTCGAGGAAGAACGCGATTGAATTCCAGGGATTTTGTGTTGGAATGGTGCTTTCTGTTACAGATTGCAAATCACATCGTAAGAAACTGCAGTGGTGTGAAGGATTGGACAAGGAAGACACGATTCTCAAGAAACGTGCGAGTTTGCTCGCAAACAGAAACAGTCCATGTCTCCCTGACACCGACCTACTGAGACGAGGACTTCATATCAATTTATATGTTTCTTAATAACAAGCGAAAAAGACCAGGAGCTGCTCAAGACATTTAATGCCTAGTTTGCACCAGTCTGAAAGATATCACTGCCAAAAACAAAACAAACTAACACGAACGTGGAATTTACAAGAAACAGTATCTAAGTCATCTGCCAAAGAACTTGGGTTTCATTAGGGAAACATACTCGCTATTAATTGTACAAGAACCCAATAAAATGTACGAAGTTTGCCTTGCATCCGGAATCATTCAATTTACGAAGACATGTGTACAACAGCTCTATATTCCCGATCGATTACCGAGATCATTTGAGATGTCCCGTTTCTTTTTTCGTTATCAAACTATAAAGATTGCTTATCATAGATTAAATTCTCTTGACTTGTTGCGTAAAGGACCTTGTGCATTTCACAACACTTGTCCAGCTTTTCCCAGTACCAATTGTGCGTGAGTTTTGACAGCGTCGCAATGCCAAAAAGTCGAATTTAGTTGAATAAGTTTTAGGAATGGAAAGATGTAGAACTCTTTTCAAACTGTAGCCGATAACAAAAAACCAAAGTGGACATCAGTTCTGGCAAATACACAGGCTAAATGCCAAGATTGTTTGCCTGATAACCTCAAGTTCAAGAATTTCCGAAATGAATATTACTTATTAACTAGATCGATTTCTTAGTATGCTTCCAAGGTACAAATCAACTAGACAAGAAAATCGCAAATCACAATTTTAATGCGTCTGAGGATACTAAAGAAAATAAATAAATGCTTACGTGGCTCTTCCTTATTAAATTTCACTGTGTAACAAAACGGACTTTAACTGTTTTTAATTACTTAAATATTATTAATGGAACCTGTCGACAACCTTAATTAAGAGATTGCGAGCGGATTCAGCCTTAACTTGTTACAGATTTTTTTGGAACGTTAAAAGAGTCTTGTGTTTTCTCTAACTTACTCCAGATTATCAGAATGAAAGACGCGAAGGACTGAACACTCTTTGGTGGTATCTGTGTAACAGCCGTTTTGGATCGTAAGGAATGCGGCTTTCGTGCGGCAGAAAACGTCTCCATTGTACCACAGACAAGGTTTCTTTGGAGTACAGACTTAAATTATCTAACTATCTAACATTTTGAAAGACTTAGACCGTAAACATACGGCCCGAGGTCTTCTAGTCTAATTGTCGAATGCGCCCATACAGTGATATGAAATGATTGAAATCGATGCCATCGAAGTGTTTTTCGGAATCTATTTGTTTCAAGAAATCTTCAGTTCGCGAAGTTCAGCAGTTAATCAACACTAATTGTGTGAATGTTTTCTTCAGGACTAGAATTTTAAGGATTTTTGAAGTACAAGCTGTGACTTATCGGGAATAGGGAATCTAACAGGTTAATAGACACGTTTATTTCGGGTTTCTGGAGGTCAAAAGGTTTATAACAATCTGGTATAATGTTGTGATAAACTGACGAGTTTTCTAAACTGTAATATTAGCTTCTCTTTTACTAAAAAAGAATTCACATGCCTGTTCAACAAACACCTTCAGTTCTTATCCAAGGAAAGAAAACATCAAGAATTACCAACATGTAAATTCTCCTATCACGGTCAATAATTTTGTAAGTAAACAGGTGAAGAGAATATGGAGTGTTAGCTTAGTGCTAAATATAGCATGCATGTGGATGTAATTAATTTCCCTTTCACTTTGACTTCTGAGGGACAGGCGGGTGATTTTGAAAAAATATCCTGCAAGCATACTTGTTCTTAAAAAAAGAATTCATTCTGATGACAACTGCCGAAAACAATTAACACATATTCAGTGACCCAAAAAATCATGTTACATAGAAAAAAATAATACCATGCTTTAAAAGCTGTAACTAATTGGGCCTAAGAACTGAGCTTAAGAAACTTATGCCAAAAATGATTTTTAAACACAAACAGAAACATGATTTTATGATTGATCATCACAGTTATGCACACAACTTAAGCAGTTGTGAAGTTAAAGCCTGAAAAAAAATTCAGACCTGAACGGGATCTCATATATGATCTTTAATATATTTATTTGCATTACAAATGGAAACAGTTGTTACTTAACAATTTTTTAATGTTAATAAATTACTTGTTTGTAGTATGTTAATCTTAGTTGTAGTTTTAACCCTTAGTTTTAGTGTTAAGTTTTGAGCTTTTAATACTTCTGTATTTTAGACACCTCTGTATATTTTAGATGTTTACCGTTTAGGTAATTGGAGGCCTTCTCTTAAAATCCTAGTTCAATATTATTATTATTACTAGTAGTAATCAAAGATAACACCTGTAGTTTGGTATAACACCTGTATGTTTGATTGAATAACAGTTACAGATTTGCACTTGAAGTTGAACTAGTGATCAATAAATAATCCCGCAGCAGCCATCTGCAAAAATGTTTTTTAATAAAGTGTTTACTTGTACTGGACAAAGTATTTTCCAGGAAAGACATTTCATTTACCTATTTAAAAACTCAAACTTTAATTTCAGATTCCAAAACACTTGGGATAGAAATTTCTTGAGAAAACAAATCCTTGACCGGCCAACTCTGCCAAGCAGCATGCCACCAATACTTTGTATCTTGTCAATTCTGTTTCAACTGCTCAAATCTGCATCTTGTTCACAAAAATGAAAACTTAACACAAATCACCGCCTTTTTGCATGCTAAATGACAAGGAAAGTTTGTTTTCTGACAACAAATCATGATCACTTGCCGAGCTAGTTCAAGTTACAACTCAAAAACTTTTATATTCTAACCACATATCGTGACCATTTGCCAAGCTACACAACCCAAAAAATTGTTTTCAGACCAAAATTATGGAGAGGAGCTACAAAATATTCACTCTTGATGATGAAGGTCGAGTTACCCATTGCTGGAAATTAAAGCACCAAAGTTGATGTTCTGCATTTATTCATGTGACTGTGTACATGAACACATGACGTAATTTTCCCATGCTGCAGGGAGGCCAAATAGTGAACAAATCTGTCCCAAAGAATCTCGATGCAGACTGGATCAGGATTGTGTTACACTTCATGAACGCAGTTATGTCTAGTGCCTGTATTAAATCACCCACACACCCTTTAAAAGTCAAAGGGTCCACCCCTAACATAAACCTGTGACACAAGGAACAATTTCAACCTTGTCAAACAAATACTTTCTTTAAATCCAAACGAAATTTTTGCTGCCCATTTCCATTAATATCACTACAAAGTGATAGACAATACTGGTATATAGTAAAGAACTTAAAGAACCATTTCATAGTTAGGTAGTATTTTTGTTGATTTCTTGCTTAGGAAGCAACTGGTCAAAATACTGCATGCTCTGGAACCTCAACACCTAATAAGAAATAAATAAACAAACAAGCAAACAAATAATTAGAAAACTAAATAAATAAATCTTAATTGAACTGAGTGGAGTACAATTTGGTCTGAATCATATGCAAGTTCAAAATCAAATGAGCGCATAGCACGCGTTCAATTTGAAATCACAAGTATGATTTCAGACCAAAATTTGCACAACAAAGTTCAATTGCCAATTTATTACATCCATTTTAAAAATCGCACAATTTATAGCCCAAATACAAGACCTACAAGATTTTGGTCAGTACCATGGTATATTTAACCAGTGGCCAGTTTGTCCAAACGTGAAACCAGAAATGCATTTACATCTCCTTTTGAAATCATGTCAGCGTCATGTCAATGTGATGCGATTGCATCATGTGAATGGTTGTTTTGTTTTACTGTCTTATTCTCATTGGCTGAGAAAACGATGCAATTTAGAGCAAATGAATAGTGCGATTTGTGAATAAATTGCACCACTGAGAGCCAATCAGATTGTAAGGATAACCAGTGATTTCAAAATGGATTTAATAAATAAATTTATTGAATTGATAAGGGATAATATCCTTAGCTCTGAATCAAAACTACAATCTGTATTATATTGATTTTAAACTGTTCTATCATTAACTTCATGTTTACTATGCTAAATCTTGTAAAGACCAAACAAGAAAGCCTATGACACTGTCTCACACTTAATGGGAAAAAGAAGTATACTGTATACACCTGTGTGGTATACTTCAGATAATTCTGCAAGTGAAGGATTATTATAATAAACATTGAATGCTTTATACCTCATTTCCCCAACTGGTCCAGTGTGGTGTGAGATTTCGGGCGAACATCTCAAGGCATAACGAATCATGTGGCACATATTGGGAGAGAATTTCTGGATAAAAAAAAACACTAGTATGAGTGGGCAATGGTACTAATACATAAATACAGCAGCAGTAGAAGCTGTTATGCGCAATTGTTAATGTGGTGTTAAGAATGATAGGATATAAATAATTATTATACACCAAATATTTGGATAAGTGTACAGTTGAAGAACCCTACAGCAATCGGAGGCAGAGTCAAGTAGCTATAATCAGTAGGAGATCTACAGGAGTACTCACTTTGTCTCCCACTCAACTTCAACTTTTTGCCCCTCAAGACCTGGCACTGATAGTAATGAGGTTGCAATATACAATGAGGGTACAAATTATCACACAGTTTGCAGAGAAAATACTTGTTAATATTCATCTTACAGTCTATTTTATCACTGAGGTGTGGAAGATGCAGTGTTCTAATGGTCAGTGACTCTGGATCAATTTAAATTAACTAATTAATTTAAAAACAGCCTTATCCTTAAAGTAGCTTACTACCCAAAATATGTTATGTCACGTCTTCTTGGGCAAGACAATTCACTCAAATAATGGCTCTCTCCATTCAGGTGTATGTCCTAAATAAAGCTAAATGGGTACTGGTGAATATAATGTTTAGGGGTAACACTCTGATGGACAAACATATCACACAGGGGAGAATAGAATACTTAGAAACTGGAATAAGCTTTGGTGGTTAAGACCACTTGTGCCAATGCAGACTTCAGTGTTTTTGCCTCTGAGATAAGGATCAATGTTCCATACATATATAGCTTTTTAGTTCAGGTGGCAATCACTGCTGCAGTCAATATAGTGCTCTAAAATATCTAGTTTATTTAGATGTAATTTTTTTCAAAAGTAATAGCAAAAGAAAATTAGCAGCTAATCATTGAAAGGGATATTTACAGGGTTAATTTTCAACTCACCATTCAATGGAGGCTTCCTGGAATGCATCTTACAAGGGACACTACAGATGATTTGCTGATATGGTAATAGTTGACAATTTTTTGATCTCATATCCCTTTGTAATGACTCTGAGTGTTTACTAGTAATGTTCATGATAGAATTAGTGTCTTGAACATTTTCTGCAATTTTTAAATCTGCTGCCGTGACACTAAGGCATTTACTCTCATACAGACTTTCCAGAATGTCTTGTGCATTATGTTCTTTTTGTATAATAATGTCATGTGACCTCTCCATGTCATCTGAAAGATCCACTTTATTTTCATGATATTGTTCACCGCAGCTTAGAGAGCCATTTAGTGGACTCAGGTGTGGCAAAACTCGGCGGAAACGATCTACGTGTTCACATTCATAATCACTGTATGTTGCGCATTTTAAACCAGTTGTTGGTATTAAAGATGATAATGATGTCCGCTCCTGTGGCATTGTAGTAACTACATTTTTGTCACTGATGCAACATGTTGTGTTTATCTCGTCATCATCTTCATCACTTTCATTCGTCCTTTTTCTTTTCTTTCCTGGTGATAAAACATTTAATTTATTTTCCATTATCTCCTTGGCAGATTCATTTCCTTTGGTTACACTTAAACAAGATGTCCTTGGATTATCCTTCTTTGGTGTGAATCGTCCTAGCAACAGTGGCTCATATGGTTTCTTGTGTGGTGAATCTAGATCAGTCACCAATTCTCCTTTCCTTGTAACCTTGACCCAATACCACTCTGCCATTAACTCAACCGACCACTGAGGAAAGAGCTCTGTCTTTGTAAACCTTAAGTACTTCTGTTTATTGGTAACCCAGATCCCCACCAAAGCTCCAGGAGCAAGAAGACTCTGTACTGGAAGAGATTTAATCTGCCACAATGACATGAAGGAATACCTTGATAAGGAAAAAGGTATGGCAATAAAATTTTCCTGAAAGCATGATCATATGAAATAATATGAGGAATATAATAATATTAGTTTAATGACTGAGTGGGAGCACCATATAAAGAAAATGGATCATGCCCGATGGACCAAGTCAACAGAAGGTCAAAATATATTTTCAACTTAAACCTGACTCAACTAATGATCTGTCAATCATTATTTTTTCATACCAGCTTTATAGAGCTAAAAACATTTTTAACAATAATTGTGCAAATAAATATCTTAAGAAACATCCTGAATTGTGTGCACTAAATGAATTAATGATGAGTGAAGCGCAGATAAGAATTTTGTGGACTGGTTCACATCGACACAACCCAAACCATCCCACCCTACATCAGGTCCTGACTGTACAGTGTTATCATGATAATCAGTATAAACAGTTTAAAAGCTTAATGGATTTCAGTTGGTATTGAATTGTTCTTTTTCAGAGGTTACCCTAACAGTTTACCAGTAACCCTGATATACACAGGAAGAGACACAACTTAAAGTAAAGTATCTTATGAAAATGAGAACAAACAAAGACAACAAAGGTTGAGGTCAGTGTTCCTCAAAATTAATACAATTTTGATAGAGAGCCACCTAAAGCCAACAAGCAAAAGAAGGACAGAGGCAATGGTATAAATTAAAACCATATCTTGGGCATGAGAGGTACCGGTACTTGGCATTTGCTATATTCTACTCAGAAAATTAAAAGCCCTCTTACTTTGATCCACGTTTGGCAGACTTGTTGAACCACGGAGGATCTAACACAAGCACGTTATAAAGACCATTGTGCTGTGCTGTGGGTGATTAAAGTAACAAGCTTCTGTCAGTATTTCATAAAGTTACTGAAATACTACATGTAACTTGAGACAACTTTATTCAGATGTTGTACAGTGTGTTGAAAAACATGCATTCCGAAAAAGTAAAGAGTATTTACAATCACTGTATAACCTTTAGCTAGGTCTAAAATATACCTTATAAATAATTGATCTCAAAACTACCTGTAAATCTGAACGACATTGACAAGAAAACTGATGGCAACTTGTCAAAACTATGCATAGAAAGTAACAGTACTTCATACATACCAAAATTAATAAGAGGTTTTAAGTTGCTCGCATTTGACATCAAAAAGCTACAATTAGCAGGTAAAATGTACTTGTCTCCAGAGATATTCATCACTGCTGGGTTGTTGCCTAGGTAAGAAATCATCCTGTCCAGTAGATCTCTTTCACTTGCAGCAATATTTTTATCTGAGTGACATGGAAACAATGTTTACTATTTTTTGTTTTAAAAACATTTGATATCCAAAACCTGTACTCTCTGATAAGGAAACTGAAATTAGCTCCAATACAAGTATAATTTCATAGAAAGATACCCCTTCTTGGCGGGGGAGGGGAGGGCGTTAACATGTCTGCCATCTGCCGTTCAAACATTTTCATGTGATAATTTAGGAATGTCCTCACATTGCTATTGCAATTTCAACATGAATCACACCATTTGACATCATTTTATCTGTTTGTTTGTTACTGTTTCAATGTCAACAACCCTTTCGAATGTTACCCTCAGTAAAAGGGCCTTAGTAAAAGCCTGTGGGTTGTAGCTATGTTCTTAGGGCTTTGTGCTCAATAGATTTGGTTGGGAGGCATATTTTGATGAAGGTTTATGTTGCGTCAATGTAAATGGGTAGAAGTACATGTAAGTTTTGTTCAACACACTGTATTGTTATTGTAAATTTATTATTTATTTTCAACCTTTAATAATGAGGGGTTCCAAAAGATGTTTGGATTCCAATCTTGAAGAACTTGACACATCAGCTAATAACCCAGCAAAGTCTTTCCTGTCCTCTGTCATAGCTGAAAAAGCAAGATACTGTGTATAATAGTCATAATATGCATCATGATAGCATAATTATTAAACAGCATAGATAGGAAATTATGTCTGATGTGGAGTCCATTGTCTCCACTATTACTCTGTGGTTGCAGTAACCATAAAGCTCAGGTCAGTATCTTTTTGCCATTATTACTTTGTATTTTGGAAACTGCTTTAATTGATATTTTAGCAATTGCATTTTGGTGCAAGTAAATAGTTTTTGTTGTCTCCAGAAGTGCTGTGATGACAGGTAGTCATTTTCATTGACTAACTGAATCTGTAATTAGAATACTTAACCCTATTTTCCCTAAATTTGTTACATTTCTGAATTAAGCTCTACTTAGTTAATTGCAATTGTTTACCTGAAAATGCAGTATTTTGTTGAACATGCTCACTTCCAGATAGAAAATAATTATTATCCAGTCCAATCTGAACAAGCCTCTCTACTCCTGCTGCAATTGTGTCCCGTACCTTAAGTTAGAGAACTAAAGATTTTGAGTAACAATAATAGCAGACGAAAAAACTGTGCTGGAGATATGGGGTGTATGTTAAATCAGTGGCAAAATGTCTCAGTGGACTTCAGACAATCTGGAACCTGTGTACTAGTTTTATTTACGTCCAAAGAGTTAAATTACAACAAAAAACTAAGTTGAATTTCCTGGCTAGAATAATCAAATAAAGATTTTATACGCCAGCTAGGTGATCTTGTCTAGATATCTTACTAAATTCTCATAACAAAATTAGTAGAGATCGATGACGATGGGAAGGAGAATTATGAGCTTGATACTCTACTTTGCTGATAGAAACTTGTTTACCTTGTGATGGTGAAGAGCAGCCTCTATTTCCTCCTCAGAACGAGAAACTTGAGCAGATTTCTTTCGCTGAGCAGAAATACATTTATTTAATGTTTATTTAAAGTGTACTGAGTAGTGTTAAAGTCAAGCCTTAGTTTTTCAAATTTATCCACCGCGCGGAAATAGTCTTTTCTTGCTAGATTTTTCAAAATAAAATCCTTAAAATCTTTATCAATGGAATTAAACTTTACTTTATTTCCTATCTTGTTATCAGGCTTAGGTTACCTTTCTTTTCCTGGTACCATTTGGCTCACAGCTTTTTTCAGTCGAAGATCGAAAGTACGGCTCGTAAACTGCAAATAAAGTATCTTTACATGTCAACAACGACGGCGAAACTGATCCAGTAATACTCCTCTTGTGATCGACGAGAAATCCACTTTCGCATCGGCCGATCACAGCCATGTTAAAAGCAAAGTTGTGTTAGTGCAAAAATCTTCCAGGCGATGTTACTAAAACAATGGAGCCTGGGCACGAGCCAGGTATCCTCTTTGAAGGGAGGGGAGGGAAGGAAAGGAAAGAAGAGGAACAGAAGGGAAGTTTTCCCCCATGTAAAATACCCAGAATAGAGAGATAGATTGCTTGGAATTCGAAAAGACTATCGAGTCTTCTTTTCTATTTCTAGACAAGTCCAGTTGAAAAAATATTTAAAAGTGAAAATAAATAATAATCTTTCTAGAATTGAACCAACGATCGCGTTCGATTATTGGAGTTCAGTTCACAAAACAGAGTATTTTGTCAAAATTAATTATTGGTAGTTTGGGGTACGACGAAAAACCAAGGGTGTTTT
>OMLO01001915.1_pt1 | contig 16423 bp, 11 predicted proteins | sample 1674811 | NCBI WGS metagenome assembly OMLO01 (sample SAMN06265003, study PRJEB25207) | coral metagenome | isolation source: Coral host | place: Mexico:La Bocana,Puerto Morelos, Mexico | collected 2008-11-13 | reverse complement strand
GTCATCAACTCCCGATACTATTTTCGGTCCCATTTCAGCCAACTCGAGATTTCATCCGGTAATACGACTGTATATTCATACTGTAAGTACTACTTCTATTTACACGCGGACTACAATGATGCCTCCTTGGGTTTTGGCCTCTGGGCCAAAACCCTGCGGGGGCAACAAGTCTTTTTGGGAATGAAGGTAAGGCATTTTCAAGGATTCGTTTTTCTTTTTTCAGCTTTGACCATGATAGTCAATTATAATTTTGCATGCCTTTTCTTAAAGCTATTTTAATTCAATTGGGGAAGCATGCTGAATCACTTATCATGATATTGTAACCCCAGCCAGGCAAAATAGAGATATTTGTGACCCTCTACAGGAAAACAGGGATAAAGATGATAGCAAGCTCACAACACGCTAGCACAGCACACTTAGTGTGTCCTAAGACACACTTTATGCACATATTAAATTCACAGAACAATGAAGGACACACAACGCTTTGTTTGGAAGAAGTTAACATGCTAAGCCTTTAGCTTAACCAATACTCCTTTTGTGATGCATTATGGCAAACAAAATGTGTGATTTCCTTAAATCCAGCAAACCACAGCAAATTTACAAGCTCAGTTGAAAAGTTGACTGTTCACAGTACAGTGAAACATTTTTCTTGCTTTAAAGTACACCGCAAATAAGTATTCTCGCTCTACCAATGATCTAAAATTGTCAATAGAAAGTTTGCTTTTCAAGTTAAGGAAAACTAGGCAAACATAACGAATTAATGACAAAATGCTCTTCTTTATTGGAGAAATCAATGTTATTGTTAAGTTGCTTTCAATGATGCGCCAAAGTTCTATTTGAAACAATTTTTTTATGCAGCATTTTTGCGGCCTAATTAGCTAATGTTTTCTTCAAGCGTCATGAAAATCTTCTTGATTGCTTTGATGTCTCAAAACTGAAAGACTTTCTGGTCTTGTCAATTGTCTTTTCTAGCGTGGGCATAAAAATGTTTCATCCAGTGATTTGTAAATCCACGCAAATCAAAATTAAAATCAAACCACAGCAATTAAATTAACAAGCTCAATTGAAACTTTGACTGTTCGCGGTACAGCTTTGTCCCGCTACCACTGAAAAAAGGTGCCCCCGTGTTGAAAAGATGACAAACAAATTCAAAAACTTCTGCACCAATTAAACCATCACAGTTACTCTAAAACTTTGAACTTGCTAAAATGAATGCGACAACTAGTGTCGTGACACGTATGTTATTTCAAAGTGTACGATTCTTTCACGCTTTCCATTGAGTGCCTTGAGCATAATTGTAACTTGCTTAGATACTAAACAATTTCTAAGGTATTTTGCGGCACAGGTTTTAATTATTGATTATTCGTTGAACTTTTTATTTCATATACCACAGAGATACATATACTGGTAGAAATTATTCAAATGGAGACAAAATAAACAACAGATTGAAAGCCAGACGATTTTAGTTAACCCGGTGCTTAATACGCAATTGGGGAGAAAAGTTGTAAATTACGCGACACTTCAAAGCTGCCAGGTGTCTAGACATGATAGCGATCATCAGAAATAAAAACTTTCAGGCGCTGTTGTCTTTTTCACAGTGCTGTTTAAAAGAACCATTATCTTTTGACTTTAGACTTTAGACTTTAGAAAAGGGCATTAACTTTCTTTCACAAAATAACAAAAGAGGCGAACACCAGTGAACAATAGCCAAGCTCATACATACCAATGCGTTGAGAAAAATGCAAAAAACGCGAAGACTTAAAGCTGCCTAAAGCAGCTCATTTAACCCTTCGCGTTGTTAATGAATTTTGGTTCGCATATTTCAGAGTGGTACTGTATTAAGGTGCAATTGCACATCATTATGGTGCAATCGCAAGTAACTAAGGTGCGATCACAAGTTAGTAAGTTGTGATTGCAAGTTAGTTAGTTGCGATTACATGTTATTAAGATGCGTTGGGAAACAATACCCTAGATAAATTTTGAAGTTAGCTCTTAAACAACAAATCCCCACAATTCCCTGTCACCACTGTATACCGCAAAAAGACCTTCACGGGCTTACATACAAATTTTTTAAGCTTTACACCCCTTTGCTACAAAATGGGGCTGGTTAAAACGCTCATTGACAGGACCTTTAAGATCAACAACACATGGTTGGGTTTTCACAATGATATTCAGGATTTGTTTACTATTTTGTGTAAAAATCTCTATCCCGATCATGTACTAGATGGGTTACTCCACCGTTATGTCACAAAAGCAGTAGTAGAGCACGACACACGACCTTCAACAAGTGTCGAGAAACAGGAGATGCCCAAGCACTATTTCAAGATACCCTACATCAGGCTTTTTTCGGGTGTTGCACAACAAAGGGTGTGCAAGTTAATCAATTGATTCTGCAAACCCTTCGACATCAAATTTGTTTATTCTACCTTTAAGATTTAGAACTTGTTTAACGTGAAAGATCCTCTCCCCGACAGGCTCCCTATGTGCATTGTGTACAAATTTTCTTGTGCAAGCTGTAATGCTTGTTACGTTGGCGCAATTTCTCTATGCGCGTGCACGAGCACTAGTACTCGGACAGATCTTTTCAGGTTTACTAGCATATGCAGGCTTCAGAGTCATGCCGTACCTCTTGTAACTTAGACTGCTTCAAGATCTTAGACTCTGCACCTACCAAGTACCAAGTTAAGCTTAAGGAGTCTATGTACATCAAATGGGAAAAGCCTGACCTTAATCAGCAGATCAAACACATCAATTTGACGCTTTCCCTATAGCTGGACGCGCATGCGCACCTTTTAATTCCATTATTAAGATGCCATTGCAAGTTGTTAAGGTGCGGTCTCCAGTTATAATGGTGGGATCGTGAGTTATTAAGGTCTCATCCCAAGTTAGTAAGTTGGGACAAAAAAAAATTGATGTGTCCCGTTTAAAGTACTGCTCAGAAATACGCGAACATCGCAAATGCGTTGTTAACGAACCCCCAACGCAATAAAATTGTCCGCGCGTTTTTGTCGACGCGTTTAAGACGCATTTCTGCCAACACGTTGGCCTTTGTTATTCATAACCAATATTCCTTTTGTGATGCATTGTTATGATGAACAAAGTGTGTGATTTTTTGAAATCCAGCAAGCCACAGCAAATATTAACAAGTTCAGTTGAAAAGTTGACTGTTCGCAGTACAGCGAAACATTTTTCTTGGTTTAAAGCACACCGCAAATGAAGCGTTCTCATTTAACCAAACTTCTAAAATTGTCAATGGAAAATTCGCTAACTAGGCAAACATAACAAATTGAAGACAAAATGCTTTTCTTTATCGGAGAAATCAACGTTATTGTTAAGTAAATGTTACTTTCAATGATGCCCCAAAGTTTTATTTGAAACGACTTGTTTACACGGCATTTTGCGTCCTAATTACCTAATGTTTTCTTCAGATGTCGAGAAAACTTGTTGATCGCTTCAATGTCTCAAAACTGAAAGACTTGCCGGTCTCGTCAATCGTCTTTTGTAGCTTCGGCATAAAAATGTTTCATCCAGTGATTTGCAAATCCTCGCAAATCGAAATTCAAATCAAACCACAGCGAATTAACAATCTCAGTTGAAAATTTGACTGTTCGCAGTACAGCTTTGTACCGCTACCACTGAAAGGCGCCTTAATGTTGAAAACATGACAAACAAATTCGAAAACTTTTGCATCAAACCGTCACAGTTAGTCTGAAAACTCGCTAACCCGAATGTGACAACTAGTGTCGTGACACGTATGTTATTTCAAAGTGTACGATTCTTTCACGCTTTCCTTCGAGTGCCTTAACCATAATCGTAACTTGTTTTGATACTAAAAAAATTCATGTGCAGCACATGTTTTACCTGTAAGTATAGATTATTTGTTCAACTTTTTTATTATTTCGTATACCACAGAGATACACATACAGATACACATGCTGGTAGAACTTATGCAAATCGCGACAAAATAAACAACAGATTGAAAGCCAGACGATCCAGTTAACCCGGCCCCTAATACGCGACTCGGGCGAAAAGTTGTAAATTACGCGACGCATTATCTTTTCGAAATGTAAATAATTTTATCCATAAGTGGGATGAATTAAAACAGACAAAACAAAATGGTATAGATGTATGTAGCCACCGCTATATTCAGCTAGAACGAAAGAATTAGAACTTGGCTATTCCTTGATACAGAATGTTGTCTTTAGAAAAGGTCGTTAACTTCCTTCACAAAATAACAAAAGAGGCAAACACCGGCGGAAAATAGCCAAGCTCATACATACTAATGCGTTAAGAAAAACGCAAAAAACGCGAAGTCTTAACGCTGTCTAACGCAGCAAAACGCGTGCGCGTGTTTAACCCTTCATGTTAATGCGTTATTAACGCGAATTTTGGTTCGTGTATTTCTGAGCGGTACTGTAGGTCACCATATTTCAGACTTGCATGGGTGGGTGCTAATTTTTAATTAGACTTCTGTATCATGGGCTGCCGCTATACAGAACTACCAACAGTGCTGGTTTTATTTTGTATCAACTATGACTGGAAAAAGCAACAAGGAAAACATGATAAGAATTTCATCCTCACCTGAATCATTTCGCGAAGCAAAATTCTTCATACGCGATTCTTCTTCTGCTTTATGTCTATGCTGCCAGTGTTTTCGATTTGAAATAAGGAAAAAATTGAACATTTGACATTAGTTAAAGTATACATATTTAGGTCTCCCCTTCCCTACATATATACATGTACATTACATTACTTATTTACCCGATTATTGACAATGAAATTGAACAGAGAGAGAATGATTGCTTTTTCTTTTGTGCGCTAACTTGCAACCCCTTGGGTGATCGTGTGATGCCTCAGGCTGAAATGCAGAAATATTACTAACACTGTAAAAACAGAAGACATTCACAACTACTGCATTCAGCAGATAATGAATTCAAATAATGAATTAAATGTTTCAGAAATAAAAAAATATTAGTCAGAAATAAATACTTGTGAGACAATCTCAGTTAGTGGAAACTGCAAATGGTAGCTTTGGCATGGTATGCAGTCCCAGAATGCCTGCCCAGTTCACTCTCAGTTTGTTTTTTCTCCTTAAAGAATATCATTGGTCAAGGTCCAAAAATAATTAACAATTACTGTTTGTCACAATGGCCTTTTTATATTATCCTTGGGTTTTATGTTGATTTTTATTTATTTTGAATTGAATAACACACTGAAGCAGCAAACATGACAATTAAGCTTTTCACATAAACTTTGTAACTTGTTACTTTTGGTTTCCTTACAAATGTTTGTAAAATGTGCCTGCTTTTGGCAGTAGCAATACTGGGATGGTAAAAGGTGCAGTGGCCTTATGGTTAGTGCATTCTCCATATGAAGTGGTCCAGCTTTGAGCCCTGGCCAGTGTAATTGTTGTTGAGTTAGATACTAGTATCATTCTCTATTAAGTATTAGTCTTTGTTAGTTATTAGTAATGCTTTGATATCATGTCAGACCTTGTGCATTGACATTTTTGCGACAGCTTATTGTGCCAGGGCTTTCATTAGAAACTGGCTACTGCCGGAGCCTCGGCAGCTGTGAGTCACTGAGTCACTTGCTTGGCCATGTTTGTCAAAAAATACTTCAAAATGTTTACAGCCTATCCTCTTCTCAGAACAAATAAGTCAATAAAATGTTGCGTACACTTGTCTTGAGAATTTGTGTATAAAGCGACCATGTGTGCTTGATACACGCAGATTGCAATCCAATATGATCAAAAAACATTCATCCATTTTCAGTGGTATCCTAATAAAACTTAGCAAAATGGTGGCCAATCGTGGCCCTGGAGGTGGAGAAACTAAATTGTTTTCATTCTTCACAAAGAAACCATGGTATTTTGAATAAATTCTGGCTTGGATATTGTTTTTTCATAATTGCATTGTGATTTTTTTTTCTCACAAAAGAATATTAATTGCAGAAAAAAAGCAGCGCATTCCATTTGTTCTTAGGAGTCTGAGAGCTTCGTCCTTTATGAATCCTTTTTTCACACTTGGCAGGTGACAAGAGGTGCAGTGGGTGTACTGAAAGGTTTCTGTAGGTTTAAAGTGTGTTTTTATGTCAAGGATTGATTGTTCCCTGAATTATTCGCCTTTATATATTACTGTGTCCAGAAATGTGGTTTCTGTGTTTGAGATTTCAGCTGTGAATTTAATTGCTGGTTCTCTCAATAAAATTCAAAAATTCATGTTTGTGTTTGTGCATGAAAGCCTGGTAACTATTTTAGATCATCAAGATGAGGCTCAGGGGAATAACAAGATGGTGGATAATGAAAGTTCTTTGTTAGTAAGTATGAAAGTCCAAGAGCTACAGAACTTCCTAAAGGTGAGAGACATTCTAGAAGCTGTGGATGGAAAGAAAAGGAAAAGGGCTGAACTGCTGGAGCCTTGCAAAAGTGCAGCCGAAATGAAGATACCAAAAGTTGATGAAGAAACAGAGCTACAGGATGACTTGATCAATTCAAAGATCACCCTGCCAGGAGGAAAATTACTTCCCCATCCACTTTCGCTTCAGTTTTGGACCCATAACTGCACTCATATTCCAGACTTTACGTTTCCTGATATTTATCATTATCTGGTTGGTAAAGATGGCTATGATGAGGCTTGAGGCAAGGAAGCAGATCCAGGGAGTAAACACTTTGCTCACAGAAGATTTCGAAATAACAAAGACGTCTGATAGGTTTTGCACAAGTAGTCCTAGTCAAATTCTTACTAGTGTCAAAATAAATTCTTGAAAAGTTGTCAGACTTCTCTTTTTGCCAATCTTTTAGACAGAGGTTATCGTTCATTGCTTTCAAGTCTTCTCAACTTTTCACTTATCTTAGGCATATTTTATCACACATTTGATCAATTGTCCAAGTCATAATTATTTTAACACATTTTTTTTGAGACACTCTTATCTGTTTTATACTCCTTCAAGATATTTCTATGCTAATTTGGTTAAAATATTTTTGGAATTGAAAATGACCTCGGAGGAGTCGAAATGTCTAAAGTCGAAATGACCAGCCCTACTCCAATAGCCATGGTTCTCAGGAGCTGTTAGATCATCGACTCTTGAACCTACAATTGTGGGCAAAAGTCCTTGGGACACTTATGTAACAATTAACTTTCGTGTTTTACAACTGAAGTTTGAAAAAAGTGCTGCTATCCTTTTAAGAATGAGTTGTGATACTCCCCTCCCCACCCAATACAATGTTGAAAATCAGGTGTAATAGAGTATTGCGCAGAAGTAATGCAAACATATATCTCCAACATTTGTGGCTTTTCTTGGTTTTGCAACGAAAAAATATCAAATTTCGATGGAAGCCAATTTTTGATGAAAAGTCACAGTAACTTGTGATGCCTATTGTTCCCAACTATGCCAATTTCCAAACAATAATTCACTAGGAGCAAAAACTGACTTTGAATTTTTGAGTGAAAATTTGCAGTGTTTGATAAATGACTTTGGACACTTGTGCGGAATTTAATTCTATATTTGCTCTGCTTGAACTTTCCCAGACTCTCAGAAAAGTACTTCATATTGTTTATTCATAAACTGCCAGACGAAGGACAAACTCTGCTGCTTAGTGACCTCCACATGGCCAGGACACAGCCCAAAACCTCGCATCTCCATCGCTTGCTTAGCTATTTTAAGCAGAGACTCATGAGGTCACCATATGGCAAGTCTATCGAACAAAACAAACAACTTACTCTGGCTTCAGCCTAGGTTGGTTCACTGTCTCTTAACATGATGCAGCTAAGTACGCAACATCTATACCACAGGCCAAATCACTTTGGGCTCACAAGTCGCTCGTTTTGTCAACACATGTCAACATGGCATTCAAGTGACATGCAATAATTTAAAAGAAAGATTGTGAATTTTTCGCTTAGAATGCTATATGAAACATATTCCGAAAATTTGACACCTTTTTGTGATAATTTCACAAGGACAAAGGATAAAATTCGATGAAGGTAGTTGAGAAAACCAGGAACATGGAACATTCCAGAACATTCCGGAACATCCCGGAACATCAAATAATTATGATAATTATGAGAAAAATATGCAAAATTTAATTTTCAAAGACTGAAAAGACCAGCAATTTGGAAGCAGCAATGTTACATAAATGTTATCATTTTATGATCTTATTATAACATGCAATTAAAATCTTTGCTGTGGCTAAACTCTGGCAGCCGGTCAAGGTTTTAAAATCACTAAATGACTAGCAGTACCACATTTTGCTCAAATTTAAGGAACCAAAGGAACCCATCCGATTCAAACTGCCAAGCAATCTAGAAGAGCTGTATAGATTGCAAGCCAAATGCTTGGTTTACTCAGAGAGCAAGACCTTGGTTTCTTTAGGGCGGTCATGGTTTTCAAATTACTAAATGACCAGCAGTCTGAGTTTTGGAAATCAAGCAAATTGATCATGTACAAGCTGTCTCACAATATGTCCACTGAGAAGTTTCAAGCAATCCAAATTTTTTTTTATTAGAAGTATGAGAATATGCAGGATTGCAAGATCGTGACACCCAAGCCGTGTATCCGTGTTTCCTGTGAAGTGTGACACTTACTTTGAAACTGGAAAAACTACTTAGAAAAAACCATAAAATCAGTACACTAGTAATTCTTAAAACCCCCTTGTGATGACACAACATTTCACTGAATGGATAGATATGCAATAAACAACAGTAAACAATGAAGGATAGAAGGCTACAGCGTACAGTAGAGAACAAAACAAGAGTCCTTCGTCATGGTATAAAACCAGAGAACAAAAGAGACCTCACTTGTGAGGCGTTCCCACAAGGATCAATCCTGGGTCCCATGCTCTTTTCACTTTACATTAACGATCTACCTCTCTGCCTACCAACTTCTGATGTCGAAATATATGCTGATGATACAACGTTATGGACTTCCGATCACTCCATTGATCATATCCAAAACAATTTGCAAGACAGCCTAAACAACGATAGCAGTTGGTTGAAGTGAAACAAAATGGTACCTAACACAAAGAAGACGAAACACCTGCTCATAGCTACACGACAGAAGTTGGAACATGCTAACAACCCAACCTTAAATCTTCACTTGAATGGCAACTGCATAGAAGAAGCCAAGAATGAAAAACTCTGAGGTGTTATGATCGACAAGCACATTAGCTGGCACAACCACATTGAATATTTAATTGGGAAGCTGAACTCTAGAATTCATCTACTTAAAAGAGCAAAAGGCTACCATAATCTTCACTGCAGAAAATTGTTGTTTAATGGGCTTATCTTATCTTAGCCTGTCTTTGAATATTGCTGTTTGGTTTGGGGTAACGCCCCTAACGATCAACTGCTGAAAATACTTAGAGTGCAGAAACGCTGTAGTAGGTTAATAATAGACACTAGTTTCCACGATAACTTGGTTCAACTGTTCAAGAAACTACAGTGGATGCCAATTGATGATGTAATGCGCATGAAGAAATTATGTGTGATGTTTAAAATATTGAATGGGGAGTGCCCACATTATTTTACAAGTTATAGAACCTATGTTAAAAACACCCATTCTTATAGTACTCAAGCTTCTTTTCATGACCATCTGGCAGTGCCGAATTGTCGCTCCAACGCAGGCCTACGAACATTTCATGCAAGTGCCACTTACCTGTAGAACTGTCTAGACAACAAATTTAAAACTATCACACATGAAACTTTAAGAATCTTTTAGTGAACAACTTTTTACAAAGTAATTCAGACTGAAAATTTTACCGTCTCTAGAACGTTTTGAAAATGTCTTGTAATATATTCAAATACATTTTTATGTACATGCTATATTTTATTTTAACTTCTTCAATATTTTAAAGTGCCTATGAAGTGAAATTTGTTTTTGTTTAGTTTTAAAATTTACCTTGTCACATACGCAATTCCAAAGTTTGAGACGTCTGGCGTTAAAAAAAAACCCATTTTACAAGCCTTCAAAGTTGAGACATTTTGCCATCAAAAATGGTATTTGAATTGCGCGGTCAAAATACCACGTGACACCAACCTCTGACATCACTTTGATTGCAAAATCATTCTCACAATGGTGGATAGTAAGGAGAAGAGGAAACTGCGAGGGCTATATTTTGTTGCTGGTGCCCCAAATCAGCAAAGTTGCCAAAACATAACATTCACGCCGGGTATACGAATGTATCAGTTCCCCTCAGATCCGGCTGTTGAAGCAAACTAGGTCCAGTTTGTCCGAAGAAACCGACATGACTTCAAGGATCCGACATCAAAATACACTTTGCTATATGTTCGGCACATTTTGAAGAGTCGTCCTATGAGCGAAGCTTGTCCATTTTGAGTAGCCTGGAGGGCCAGGGGATAAAAATGAAATCATGTTTAAAAAAGGATGCAATACCAAAGGGGGACACTGTTTGATCCAACCTTAAAAAGCCATTTTCGCTGATGCATTGGTGACCTCTCTGCAGCAACGAAACTCGCGCGAACTAACTAAATTCTCGTTCAAGCACTGTTCACATTGGCACCTAAAAGTTCAATGACATCAAAAGATGAAAAGTGAGTGTACAACTAAAAAGAATTGGAAGGAATGTCTCAAGATCTTTATTTTCAAGCATCTAAAAGTAAGCAGGACTTGTATAAAAGCTTGTGATATCGATTAAGTATTGTGTGATGTGTAATCTGGTGAGAGAGGTTTGCCTTTGCGATTTCAAATGTATAAAGCCAGGTATCACAGCATTAAGTCTAAAATAAAAGTACTATTTATCAACCCTTTCGTATCTCGCCTCCTCAGTTGCTGCTATAAGCCCATCTTCGTCAGATTCCCCTTCCTCAATATCATTTGCATCTCATGTTCTCATACTTATAATAAAGAAATTCTTTTTTGGATCACTTGAAACTTCTCAGTTGACGTATTGTAAGATAGCTTGTACATGATCAGTTCGCTCGATTCCCTAAACTCGGACTGCCAGTCATTTAGTAATTTAAAAACCATGACCGCCCTAAAAAAAAAACCTAAGCCGAGCATAAACCAAACGTTAGACTTGCAATCTATACAGCTCTTCTGGATTGCTTGGCAGTTGTTAATGGGCATATGATAGTTTGAACTGGATGGGTTCCTTCGATTCTTTAAATTTGAGCAAAATATGGGACTGCGGGTCATTTACCCACAGCAAAGATTTTAATTGCATTTTATAATAAGATCATAAAATGATAACGTTTATGTAGTTTCAGCATTGCCAAATTGCTGGTCTTTTCAGTGTTTGAAAATTTAATTTTACATATTTTTCTCATAATTATTTGATGTTCCGCAATGTTCCATGTTCTGGGTTTTATCAACAACCTTTCGACAAATTTCATTTGCATTACTTTTGAGTGCATTTGTGTGGTACACTATAGGTGAAAAAAACATACCTCTTTTACCTCAAAGAGCTGGAGTCCAAAATAACTGGCATGAGTTTCCTCTTCCTCAGAATTCTCACCAGATTCAATAACTGATTTTGGGGTTTGCAAAGACTAAGACAAAGTATTTAGGTGAACCAATATTAATGTGGTTAATTATATTAAGGCAAGTTACTAATAGCATAAATACATGCATACATACCAACTTAACAGTGAATGTGCCCAAAAAATCGACAATTTTCAAAATACATGTATGGTGGAAACAGCCAAAAATCAATTCGCCTCATATATATTCTCAGGTTAGTTGGGCCTTAGTCATGACAACTTCACACCGCTTTAAGTGTGTACCCCAAATTTTGGGGTTGTTAAGTATTCATATATTCAATCTATTGTTCTTACTTAATACTCATTCCTTCCGATGTATTTACCGATGAGACAGCGTGCTTCCAAAGATCGTGAAAAGTGCAAACACTTTGATGTAGGTGAGATATTTTTCTTTTGTTAACAGAAGACAAAAAAATCTCCAGGGACTGGGATTAAGATACATCTGCTTGTAATCTATCACTGCCTGCTGACCTTTGTTAAACTATTCTGACATACTTTGATCAAGACCGAGAAATGACTACAGCACACGAGCAGAGCACATGAGCGGATATATAAGGTTATTAGTATGCGGCATGCTGCACGTAAACAAAGCCAGCAACATGTTGGAAAATGACTTCAGCGTCAACTGTTGACCTTACTTCTCCTTGTTTGTGTTCCTTTTTCTTAGAACATAACTTCTTTCTGTGTAAATACTTTTCGATCTCAAAAGGTTTCGATCGAAAAAAAAAACCAGCGCCTTTACTTGTGTGTTGGCGTGGTGACTGTCGGAATTTCCACAATACGCAATGCTTAATTCGTGGCCAGAGATAGATCGAGCTCCCCACGTTCACAAACACATAAGTCAAGGTTTAATTGCTTTGTTGTTCGGAAATAAAACTGATCAAATAATTTGTCTTTTATTCTGGGAGAATTGACTACTTCAAAGACATTGAAGACAACATTTCAAACCCATTTTTATAACCTTAGCAGGCCTGCACGCCCGAGTTGTAAACAAACAACTAACTCGGCTTGTAGAGAGAAATGAATCCTCATTTATATCTCTTTTATATGCTCTTAGAACTTCTTCGATTAAATACTTGTAGCCAAAAGGAAAAGTTTAAAGTCATTAAAACGATCTGGGCATTCGATCCAACACGTGTTGCATTGAACAAAACAAGAGTCAGTAGATGGCTACGCATAATGAACTCTGCGAGTTGGGGAACCGCTTGACAATAAACAAACCTAATTTCCCCTACGGCCATCAAAGCAACTCGTTCAAGATCTCTTTCTAAAGCTCTCAACACGCTCTTCATTGGTAAAAGACATATGAAAGCTCAAAATACATTGCGAAAAAAGCAAATCCAAGAAATGTCTGCAGATTACTTCTGGAGTTCATTTACAAGTTTAAGAACAAAAGGATATGTTCACAACTCCATTCACTCAAGGCATTTCGCTATTGTTCCAGTCTCGGAAGTCACATCCACCTGCTTCCTGATCTTCTTCCAAAATATCTCACCTTTTTCGAAACGAATAAAACTGAAAGTGGCCGACATGTTTTTCACAACTGCCAAAGGTAATGCCCAAAGGAATAAACTGAGCCTTCATGCTCAAAAATCAAGTGGTATCACCCATTTCAGAAAGACACACTTAAAGCGGCGTGAAGTTGTAATGTGTGAGACAAATCACAAGATAGTTCATTTTGCTGAATATTGATTTAATTAGGAGAAAATAGATAATAACTTAATTCTATCAATATATTGCTTTCAAATCGTCAGAAAATGAAATGACCTAGACCAATAAAACTTTCAAATCTTGAAACCAACATCAAAATATAATTATGTTGTTAGCAATTTCATCAATTCTTCTCTGATTTTTTACAAAATCTAATTAACTTTATCTGGCCAACTTTTAACTAGACTAAAAATAGATCAAAAGAAACGGATGTCGGTCATTTCGCATACAAGTCGATTCTCATACATCAAGGTTGTTTCGCCGACAAGACCTCAGCCGATTCGCATACATTGAAGTCGTTTTGCTACAATTGGACTCGCCGACATTTAAGTCGATTCGCATACACAATTTGAGTTGATTCGCATACAAAAAAGTCATTCGCCTACGTATCTAAGTTATATAGCGAACATCACTCAAGGTGGCTTACTACACACGCCACGACTTTCTTTCTGAACATTGATGAAAGATGGTCAAGCAACTCTTAAAAAGTGAAAACAAGTTTCAGCAAGCGTAATCCAGTTTAAGCTAATTTTCAGAACACCAAAGAAAACTTCCAAATACCAAATAGTTGTATTGAAAATAATGTGTGTCTCAGATTAAAGAATGATTTGATTTATTGCTGAAAAGGACAAAGAAAAAAAAATCACACCTTCTTTGCGCGCGGCACGAATTGGCGGTTATTGTCAAGGAAGTCACAAGTGTAAACAATAGAACAGTTGAAAACAAAGCAAGTGAAAGTCCACGCTCAGAATTGAGTCAACTGCTTATTACATATAACTGAATGGCTTCTTGAGGTGTGTTAACGAATTTTTCGCACTCCTTGCAAAGAGTTGACCTTTCCATTAAAGATACAAGCCTTGTTTTCTCCTTTGTTTGCATGATTTTAGTTATTGCTTGTAAAGACAAAGAGAAAAAATCACACCCTCCTCGTGCGCGGCATGAATTTGCTGTTTTTGTAAAAAAAAAACAGTCACAAGTGTAGTGAATCGAAATTTTAAAACAAAGCAACAAGGCTTAAAAGCTTTTAAGCTAAAATCATCAATTTTGCAGATTTCTTTAGAAAAAATACCTAAACAATTTCTCGTACTCAGTTCGTGTTGCTCGGAATTCAAAATCACCTGTGTCTTGTGCTCGGTTTTGAATCTCAGATTATAAGAAGGTTAAGGTTGAGATTAACCTACTCGAAGTCGATTCGCTGAAAACTTCAGAAACGCAAAAGTCAATTCGATACACAAGTTAATTTGATTCGCTACACAATTTGAACTTGAGAATTTCTCAAGAACATTCATGCGTTCGACTCAAAAGATGGAACTACGGTATATTTCCCAGCTTTTCCGCACAATGATATGATTATAGTTTTACATAATTGCTGAGCGTGACATTCATTCGCTCGCTGGTTGAGGAAATGAGACAAACCAAATCTTCAGAAATAACGAGAACTCGTCTGCATGCTTGAGAAAACCATTGGCCTTTATTGATCATTACAACGTTTGTATCTAAAAGTAACTTATAGGTTTCTGTAGTGAATCGACTTTTATGTTTTGAGCGAATGTGTAGCGAATCGAGTGCATATGTGTAACAAATCGACCGTCGAGTTGTAACAAAACGACTTGAAGCAAATCGACTCTGTAGCAAAACGACCAGACACCTGAATTAAACTTGAACTTAGTCTACGCGCTGTCAATGCGTTCGCTGTGCCAAACCAAATAACGTACGACACATAATAACAACACGCGCATATCGCCGGGTTGAGGTTAAGTTTATTTCTTTGTCCCATAGCTATCCTGTTAGAGTGTTTATGAGAACGTTAATTTTTTTTTTCAATGTAGGCAAAACGACTTCGATGTATGTGAACCGACCAAGGTTGTGTTGGCGAAACGACCTTGATGTATGCGAATCGACTTGTATGCGAAACGACCAGCTTCCAAAGAAACACATTATTTAACAAGCATACATGTACACTTCAACATGCAACAATTGTTCTTCTATTTTTCACCAGATATTTAAATGTGATCAGACGTACCTCAGATTGAAACTACATGTACACATTGTCAAAACTACAGTGACACTAATTAAAATTAACTGGAACCATGCATTAGTTATTGAAAGTAAGAAATAACACACCTGTATACTGTCAGCAAGTGGCAAAGAATCTTGGACAATGTCACTAGACTCATCTTTGATATCATTGTTATCCTTCTTAGTTTTATTTCTTTGAGCTCCACCTTGATTACAACAAGAAATATCACTCTCAGAAAACACATCTGATGGGGAGCTGAAAGGTTTTGCTTTTTCAGCTTTCCTCTTTTTATGTCCTTTAACTGGTAAAGGTTTCAGGTTTCCAGTTCTTCTCTTACCAGATCGGGGATCTCGCCTCCTTGCTGGTGTCACCATGTGAAATTCAGTAACATTTTCTTTGGGTTTCTGCTTGCACTAAAAATTGGTTAAGATGCAATTTTAACAAAGTATCACTTGGATACTAATAATTACACGTATGTTATAAAAACAGTGTTATCTCTTATAACCAAAAAATTGTACATGTAGATCTGTCAAGCAACATGCAGTACTGAAACGTGATTGATCATCACAGTTATACACACAACTGAAGCAGTTGTGAAATTAAAACCCAGTTAGTTACTTAGAACGTTCATCATTTCCTCACTAATTATGTGGAAGATAATGTACATAATTGTTCTCCAAAGAAGAATTCCTGGATTCAATAGTGACAAAGTCCTGCCCTTGAGTAAAACTAAAGTGAGTGTCTGGAAAGAATACGACGCTCTTCTTCCATTTTTCACCACATTTTAAAATGCTACCAGGTCTGCAATTGAAACTACATGTACACATTGTCAAAACTACAGTGACACTACCATAAACACTTGTGTATAAGTCGCACTTTTTAACTCATTCGTTGCGAAGCAGAATGAATTGTTGTGGACAGTGGGAAAACGGCATTAGCAGAAATCTGCGTAGACGGAAATGACCGCATTAGCACAAATAGCGGAAGTGACGTAAGGAAATGGGATAAACTGCTGACCACGTAGTAAGCCGTATAGCAGTTTGCCATGAACAGCAAAAACAAGCTAATTAGCACCTCCCAAATTGCAAAATACCTCAAGGTAATGTAATTGTAGGTATTCGGTTCTTTAGTAAATAAAATTTGTCAAAATTATAAATTGTTTCTTCTCGTAAAATGAGCCCGCATACCTATCTCCCAA
>OMLO01001914.1_pt1 | contig 16424 bp, 4 predicted proteins | sample 1674811 | NCBI WGS metagenome assembly OMLO01 (sample SAMN06265003, study PRJEB25207) | coral metagenome | isolation source: Coral host | place: Mexico:La Bocana,Puerto Morelos, Mexico | collected 2008-11-13 | reverse complement strand
CAGATTGCCATATGTTGCTTAGAATGATTAGGTAAATTAAAATGTCTAGCGACTGGTTTTGATGCGTCCTTGTCATTTCTTTCTACGTCGCGAAGGTGTTCTCGGAATCGGTCATCTAGTCGTCGTCCGGTTTCGCCGATGTATATCTTTTTGCAATAAGTTCAAGCAATAGATGACGTTGGCGGAGGTGCACGTGAAGTGATCAGTGATCTTGGTGGATTGCTTGGGTCCCGATATTTTGTTGGCATTGTGAATGAAAGGACAAGTTTTGTATCGTATGCGAGCACATTGAAAGTGCCGGGTTGGTGATTAGTTTTGAATGAACTTCTGACCAAAGAATTGCCTATGTTTTTGTCGCGTTTGAATGAAATGAGTGGAGGTTGCGAAAAGATAGTACTAGTCTCTGGATCGCTTTGGAGTAATTTAAAGTTTTTAAGAATAATGGATTTAACTGAGTGGTTGTGAGGGTGAAACGTGAGAGTGAATTTAATGCGGTCGGAATATGTTTTTTTGTGACGTTTGTAGTGATGACTGTCGATCAATAAGTTGCGCGCGGCGGTGACTCGCTTGAACGACAGAAACAGGGTAACCACGTTTTCGAAAAACTGGCACATTGACTCTGATTTGTGGAACAAATCGGAGTCATCACTACATAAACGACAAAGTCTTAGAAACTGAGAAAAGGGAATCGAATTCTTAACATGAGATGGTTCAACCATTAAATGTTGAAATGACCAAACCAGTGAAAATGACCAATACATTTCACATGTCCAAACCATTTCATGTTGCAAAAACTGTCAAAAATCTTAACCGGTCTAAATTCCCAAACCAATTGAAGAAAACAATCTATCCCTCATGACCAAACTATTCATAATCACCCAACAACCAATAGGTCTAACCAATCCCACTGATATGTTGAAACAATTGCAAGTCAGCAAACTGCCGAAAAGTCTAAATTGGTCTAAATGTCCAAAACAGTGGAAATGACCAATCCATCTCAAATAATCACACAATCCAAGTCACCAAACTGCCAAAAGGTCTAAGCTGGTCTAGATGCCTCACCTGTAACCGGTGAAAATGACCAATCCATCACAAAATTCCAAATCAACAAACAGTCAAATAGTCTAAATTGCTCTAGATTCCTCACCGGTAACTGGTGAAAATGATCAATCCATCTTAAATGTCCAGTAATTACGCGGATGCGAAGCAATCCGCGTTAGAAATTGGGACGTTTTTTTTTCTTTCTGGTAGTCGCAAATTGTAACGCAAGTTGTTATTGGCTACAGCTACATTGTAGCCAATGGTACCTCCTGTTACTTTTCTTTCCAGATTCAATGCTGGTTTTGGCGCAACATGGAAGGTTTATGTGGTACACCTTGAGACTGCTTCGCGAGATGCACAAACCCTTAACTTGTCGCCAAATGTGAGCAAATTTTATGCATGAGAGGTTGGTAGTTGGATGAACGAGCAGGAAATTCAAAATTAGTTGCTCAAAGTAGACCCACGCAAGGTGAGAAACTCGAAACAGCCAAGTTGAGAGTTTTTGTATCGAATATATCGGCGCTGTCTTCAGTTATTTCTTCATTTCTTCATTTATTTCTCGTATTTCGGCGCCTTAAGAAGAGTAAGAACACAGCGCAAAATATTCATTTTGTACTGCACGTTATGTGTTATATTAATAAAGAACCATCAAAATAATCTCTTGTTTAGTTACTATCAACTTGGATGTCGGTCGGTTGAGCCTAATTTATTTTCGCATTGCTTTAGTTAGAAAGGTTTAAACCTGAACAAGCATATCGAACGCTTTAGGAAGGACTTATTGTTTGCCCTGCAACTTACTGATCTGACCAAATGTCCAAACTGTATGTTGTTTACGCTTCGAGATCAGATAATTTATAACAACGAGCAAAGCCCTGCATAGCAAGCCGAAAGAGAATTTTACGGTGACATCCGCAAGAAACTGTTCAGAATAATAGAAAATATTGATTCGAGAGTTCCATTCAGCGATACGTATGGAAAATTACTACTTTGTATTGTTTTGATTTCTTTTCTCGCATGGAAAGAGCGTGTTTGCCGATGAACGTCAAGTTTACCTTAACCGTTCGCATTTAGACCCCCAAAACCCCCCAACAAACACTGCATTTATCCGCTCGGGAAAACTACGGTAAACGTGGCGAAAAACGAGGTGTTCAACGAAATTCTTCTTATGCAGGAAAATTGCTAGACAACGTCAAGTTTTCCTGGTATTAACCCTCAACATGTAGACCGGAAAACCTTCAGACAAACACTACATTTGCTCGTTCGAGAAAACTACTGAAAACGCGTATGAAAACGATGTGTTCAATGACAATTTTTCTAATGCGGGAAAATTGCTAGTGAACGTGTAGTTTTTCTGGTGTTAACTGTCAACGTATACACCCGAAAAACCTCCGACAAACACTGCATTTACCCGCTCGGGAAAACTACTGTGAACGCGTATGAAAACGATGTGTTCAATGGACCTTTTCTAATGCGGGAAAATTGCTGGTGAACATCAAGTTTTACTGGTGTTAACCGCCAGTATTTAGGCTTGGAAAACCCCCTACAAACACTGTATTAATCCGCCCAGGAAAGCGAAAGAAAACACAATGGAAAACAATGTGTCCACCGGCGTTTTTCAAAAGCACGAAAACAATGAATTAACCTCGTGTTTTCCTGGCGTTCACACAAGGAAAATGCCGACTTAACAGAATTTTTCCGACATCAGAAAACGGACGGTTTATATAGGATTTACGTGGTATTCACCGTTTAGTAAAATTAACGGTCAACGAGGGTTTTCTTGCCGTTTTAGCGTGTTTCCTTGAAAGTCGCTTAAATGTGAAATAAGACGTTTTCGTTATTTGTTTAGTTGTATTTAACTATCACATTTTTTTTTCTTTTCTAGTTCAACTAGCCGGTGGGAATAAGTTGTTTGAAAAGATCATATCAAGAAAGACAACGAATAGTCCATCAAGGCGTTTGATAAGTCTTATCTGTAGAATTTAAAAGACCAAACTTTACTCAAGGATAATTCCCGTAATAGAAGATCACAGCACACCTAGCAACCCCACTTCGCCGCTTCAGTTCGTCTTTTGTCTCTGATTATTATTTTTATGCAACATGGGCGTTTCTAACGTGAGCATTAAAATTGGCATTAGGAATGTAAGAAAGGTTATTAGTCTTAGCTTGACACTCTTTCATGCTGGTCTAAATTGTTTTTCAAAATTTAATCGTGAGCTCAAGGTTTCATTTATTCTCATTGGACGACTTTTTTTCTTATTCTAAAATAAGTAAATATTATGAATGCACCCCAGATAAATGTAGCTGAGCATGCACTGTTTTAACAAATGTAAGCGGAACTTCAGTAATACTTTCTTTCTTTCGTTTTATTTCAGTTGTGATACCATATTGTTACATATTCATGTCAGTAGCATGTAATGGCTTAAACAATGACCGGTTATTAAGCTAATTAGGCACTTAGTTTCACACTGTCAATTTGTACATATCCATTAACTTGTTTGCTTCAAATTCGCTATCTATAATAAGACAAATGCAGTTGTCGTTATTTGATAAGTTTGCCGCTAATTTTCAGCGTTGTTCTTTTGGAGCTCAAGTTTAATCAAGAACATTTCTAACTGTAAAGTTGATTGCCCTAGCAGCGCAACCCACAATGCATCAGATCAATTGCAGGTTTTTTAAACTCCTGTGAATAAAATTTAATAAAGTACTTTGTAAACGATTCATTGTTCTTCCTTATATGGTTTTAACCAACTTATGTGCCTGGGTGGTTATTTTCGAAGGTAAATTTTTAACGACTTATGGAGGAATAATTTAAAAGCATTGTTTCGACATGAATCTGGGTGAGGTAGTTATCATGTTTGCCTGAAATTTCACTGAAATTTGACAAACTTTGAGAGCCTTTTTTGGTCGTTTTTGAAAGTCACGTTTTCCTCCTTTTGGAACTAAAATTTGAATTTAGTAGTAATTTCTGAAAACCAATGTCTAAACGCTTTTCGATTTATTTCAGAAAGAAAAAAACAAAAAAATCAAAAAACAAGCAGCTAGTGACCATTTGTGATACCTTATGGTAATATACAAGTAATTTGTAACGATTAAAACAATGAACGATTACTAAGTTTCATACCGTCAATTTGTATGTATCCTTAGCGTGTTTGGTTGAAATTCACTTTAATGCGACATAACATGTTCTCATTATTTGTTTAGTTGTATTTAACTATCACATTTTGTTCTTTAAGAGCCCAACCAGCCGGTGGAAATATCATGTTTGAAAAGATCATATCAAGAAAGACAAAGAATCGTCTATCAAGGCCTTTGATAAGTCTTATCAGTAGAATTTAAAAGACTAAGCTTTGCTTAAGGATAATTCCCGTAGTAGCAGATCACAACACACCTAGCAAGCCCACTTCGTCGCTTCGGTTCGTCTTTTCTCTCCGATCACTATTTTTATGCAACATGGGCGTTTCTTACCTGAACATTAAAATTGACATTAGGAATGTAAGACAGGCTGTTAGTGTTAGCTTGACACTCTTTTATGCTTGTCTTATTTGTTTCTCAAAATTTAATCGTGAGCGCAAGGTTTCAGTTATTCTCGAAGGAAGATTTATATATATTTTTTTCTTATTCTAAATAAGTAAATATGAGGAAATGCACCCTAGATAAATGTAGCTGAGCATCAACTGTTTTAACAATTGTAAGCGGAACTTCAGTAATACTTTCTTTCTGTCGCTTTATTTCAGTTGCGATACCTTATTGTTACATATTCCTCTAAGTAATGTGTAATGGCCTAAAGCAATGAACGGTTATTAAGCTAATTAGGCACTTAGTTTCACACCGCCAATTTGTACGTATCCATTAACTTGTTTGCTTTAAATTCACTGTAATAAGACAAACGGAGGTTTCGTTATTTGTTAAGTTTGCCGCTAATTGTCACGTGTTGTTTTTCGGGAGCTCAAGTTTATTCAAGAACATTTCTAAACTGAAAAGATATTCCCTAGCGGCAGATGACAAACTTGCCAAGTCTACCCCAATTCGACGCCTTTTGCCGTCTTTTGTTTACAACTGTAATCTTTGATCGCAATTTTCGTGCGCAATACTAGCCATAAACATGACATAAAGAATCCAATAATGGGTGTTGGTCTCTTTTTTTTTTTTGCGGCTAGTCTTGCGTTTCCTAAGGTCTCTATCATGACTACAGATTTTGGTTTTTTTCGCTGGACAAAAATGTTTCGTTAAGCAAATATTGGGAAGGCCACCCTAGACAAATGTAGCTGGGCATGCGCTGTTTTCAGTCTCTAGTGCCCAAAAGTCTTGGCAGTTGTAATTTGATCTTCAACAATGTGCCTATTGAAACTAAGAGCTGTCAAGATCTATTGTAATTGTTTTAGAGTAAGGTGTTCCTTAAAAAGAGACAAAGCAGAAGACAAAAGTCAGTTCTCCACAGGGAACAACCCTGTTGAAAAGGTTGGTCTACCTCGGAAGACGATTTTAAGGAACAACTCTCAAGGAGAAGTCTGTAGTGCCGTAAGGATTTTTTTTAAAATATCAGCTAGGTGTTATTCATCAATTATATACACGAAACGAACAGATTAGTTTCTCTCATAATCTTTTCCTCGTTAATTTCAATGAACACAAGTCCGGATGATATATTTTAACTGGGAGCCCCACCAGAATCAAATCTCTTAATGCTGACCCGCATATCAAAAAATAATCTCGGTTATCGTACCATTGTTTTGGAACCACTTGCCAAATGTCAAAAACAGTGTTCCATTGTGGACTCTTTTAAAGCAAGATTAAAACCTTTTTTAGAAGAACGTTCTCAGATTAGGGATTTTAATCTGTATTTTTGAATTATTATTTTTTGAAAGAAAAAGCATTATAATGTCATTTGGATTCATTATTCGTCTTGGTTTCGCACGGTGTTAACTCTGCGGTACTGTTCTTTTCTCGGTTGGAACGTTTTGATATGACTCGTCAGCACTGATGTTTAACATGACATTAACTTTATATGACTAAGAGTTGTATAACTTTTAACTTTTATTCATTTCTCAAAGATCGATTGACTATGAAGCGTTTTGCTTTCTTTGTAATAATTTGGACCTTGGTGGCATCATTCCCTGATAATCAACCTCAGGTAGGTGTGTGACCTTCGCTCCTTCGTGCTCAGTTAGGTTTCTCAAGGAAGAACTGTCTAATTACTTTATTGTCTAAAATCATTTTTCGTACTCATAAATGATGAACTTATTACTTTAACAGAACGGATACCAACACAAAAACCATGGTTAGTGTATCAATTGACTTCCTTTAGCAGTTGTTACTAGCAGTAAAATAATTTTTAGTTTTCATTTTCTAAAAAGATGCTTGTAAATTGCTACAATATTGTTGCGAATATTTTGAAGGAGGGACAAATGAGGTCAGCAATATGGGCGTTCTGTAATATTTGATCTAGAGGTAAAAAATGTTCAAAACTACCCCACCAAAGGACTAACAGCTAAGTCATGCAATACTACAAAGCTCTTAGGCTCGGACATCGAAGAAACTAAGAAAAAATATACGCAGAGCAGTATTGTTACGAAAGATTGTTAAGTCAGGTTGTGGAACAATCAACAACCGGGGCTCATTCAGCCGTGACCAATTTGTATAGGGACCTTCCAGAACGTTATTTCGTACGTAATTTCCCTAGATTAGAAACTGTGTCAAACTACTTAATTTAGCCCCTAATAGAAGTTTCTAGAGCTTAAAACCTCATTCATCGACCTTAGTGCTGTGTAATCAACTTGCGGAAATAAACTAGTTTGTTGCTAGTAGCGGCGACCTTGAATTTTGTCTACAACGATACTCGTAACAAGCAATGACCGCCGAATAATGCCAAAGCTTCACTTTCGTTCGCACAAAAACAAAATGCCACTGAATTCAATCGATTGATGGAATTTCAGACAGTTTTAAAGTGGTACTATGATCAAATTTTGATTAGATTTTTCTAGGTGTATCACATAGAATTCCATGAAAGAATTAACAACGCTGGTTGGTTCTAGAGATATCTGTGTTTGAAAATTTGTAAAATATGCAATAAGATGACTGATGACGCCACGCACTCAACCAAACATTATATGAAGTACATCAATAGAGTTATCTTGGTCAATTTGCATCACAAACCAGTGAGACTTTGTAGGCTAACAGTTCTACAAAAAAAAAAAACATTCTGTTCCCATGGCAGCTCACCCTTTTCCAGTCCACCCCTTGATTGCAATATCCTAGTGATTTTCAGCTCGAAAAACATTAAAAGAGGCCTTAAACTATGCTCAATCATGCATACCAGGCACAATAGGCAAAGATCAAAATGCAATGCCAAGCGTAGCCCGAAAAGCCTTTAATATTGGGGAGGTCTTGAATCCAATATGTTTCCATGGTAACAAAGCTGCTGAGCTTGTATTGTGGAGCACATTAAGTAGAATCCTTCTGAAAGGAATCAATCATTTCTGGTAGAAATTGGCTGAGATATCTATCTTCATGTTATTTGATCAGAATTTGGTTTAGTAAATGATGTCATCAATTGGCTGATTTGCATATTTGGGAAACCTGAACGAAAAGAGATTTTTAAATATAGTAAGTAAATATAGTAAGCACAATAATTCTTCTTATGCTGACTACATTTTCATGTTTTAAAATGAGATAGAGGAAAAGATACGATTTTCGTCATAGCACCGCTTTAAACAACACGTTTTCTACCTTAAGATAACAGACCCTGCCTCAACAAGATTTCACTCAGTTAACCATTAGAAATTGAAGAAAGCGAGGAAAATATCGACAAAACGGCAAGGGAATCAAATAAATTTTGACTGCTAACATAAACAATGTAAGCTTGTGTTAAACGACGCTAAGCAAAAGCGAAGTTGGCACTCGACCATTTCGCAGAATGTAGACAGGACGACTTCAACACTACCCTTCCACAAGACTAGAAGTTCAACACTTCCGAGACATCACACAACTTAAGATTAGACAATTTGAGAAACTGAGATATTTTCTCTAGCTTCGCTAACTAAAACAAAAGCTAGTACAGAATTCTTGGCAAAGAAAAAGCTCACATCTCCTCTTCAAAAAAGAACTGAACCATGCTGAGGCTTCACTTAGTTAAACATTGGAAATTATAGTATAACTTAGAAAAAGATAAACGACAGAGTGACTAAAAATTTCTATATACTTAAGTTTAATGATCTTAGCTTTCCGATTAGCAGGGAACCTTAATTGTGCAAGAAGTCTCTTTCTCTTCGCTTCTCCTGCTTAAGGATCAACATATGTTTCAGGCATTCGATAAGAGACGAATGGCATCTGGGTTTCTTCCAAAGTGGACTGATCTGTCAAAGTCAACGCATCTATATGTTTTATTTCCTTTTTTCTGTACAGGCTTGAGTATAAGGCTTTTGTTATTTAGTTATTATTATTTATTAATATTTATTTATTTTTTTATCTTGCGACGTAGCTAATAGAATGTATTAAGAGATGTATTAAGAAAGAGAATATAAATTCATACATAAAAACAAGCAAAGTTAATATTTCTCGACGAAAAGGGGATGGTATTTCTGTTGAAATCTAGTTTTAAATAAAAGTCATTTGCTATGCTGCTATGATAAAAAAAGTAGTGTTGCAGTTTGTAACTATTTATTATGTTCTATTTTTTTCTGAATACCTGAAAACAGATCTTTTAGATATTTTCGACACTGCAAAAGAATTTCACGAGAAGGATTTCCGCACTCTTGACAAATGTGAGTAAATTATTTAGCAATATATTTAGTAGAAAACGAGTTTCCTTTTTCTCAGCGATCACAAAGCGCTCCCGAAAATCACCTCCAGGATAATTTAAAAAAAAATACTTGCAAGTGTGTTATGAGTTTTGTATTGCGAAAGCGTGGAGTTACAATGGTCACAAAATACAACTTTTCTATGGTAGGTTTGCTTTATACCTCTTTTTACCTGAGCAAGCAGCAATGACGGGTAGGGTTAATTTTGTTTCTTATCTTTCCTGACATATTTATATGAAAACAAAATGACTTTTTTTCCCTCTAGATGACGTACCTAAAGACGATTTCGATAGTTCAAGGGAATTTCGAATTCCGGAAAACAATTTCCAGACTTCTGAAGAATGTGAGTAGAGACAGTTGAAGATGAATTGCAAATACACCAATGCCTAATCACATATAAAAAAAATATATCAGTTCCAAAAATGAAAAGAAAAAAAAAATAGATCAGATTTCTCTTATTTTCAGTTCAAACAAGCTTTGGATGGTTTCGTAGAAATCTCCCAATACTGAAACAATAAGATTTTGTTTGCGACTGCAACAGATACAGGCTTTCTATTGCCTGTTGCGGAAAGTTGGTTTAATGTTGGACTAACCTAGCCAACCCAAAACATTTTAAAGCAAAGAGATAGCAAAATTAATACCCATTCAATCTAAAATACCCAAATTGTCTCGTGCCAATAGAACACTTGCACCTCCCCATTTCGAAGCCCATTCCTAAATGCCCACCAATACAAGCCAAAAGGGGAACTGAAGTGATTTGGGACATGCATTTGGAATACCCTCATTACATTGAAATTTTGATTATTTATTCTGTAGGTTACCTACACGGTTTTAGTTTGCTGCTATCAATTCAATTCCGTGGGTCAAACTTAGTTTTGTGTATTTCATGCATGTATTTATCTCTTTAGACTTGCCGAAAGATTTTTTAGGCAAAGATAGTAGCCTCCACAAAGATCATTTGAGTCATTATTGGAATTCAAGTAAGGTTACTTTTCATATCTTTTATATTTTAATTTCATATCTTTCATATCTCATTTTCTTACTTTCTCAGTTCATTCAATATGAAACGTCGCAGGTTAAATAGTTGTATAGCATGTATTTCGAGTTCGGCTATGATCTATATTAAAGTGGCCCAGGGTTTATGCCATGAATAAGATTGTCGAAAGAAGAAACTTTAAAATTTGGAAGGTTTGTAAGCATTTTTCAGTTTCCGCCATTCTCTTGCCTAGTCCTGACACATCTTTGATCGTGAATATTTAATTTGATCCACCATGGTTTGTGTAAGACGTTTACATTACTAAGGTAATATTTGTCGAAATATTATATGAAGTCTGATCGACTTCCAAGATTATAACTATTAAAAAATTTAATTTCAGTTGAAATGTTATTTTTTGGCATCTGATATCAACCAAAACACTAATTTTTAAAGAAAAATGACAACAAATTGAATTTAGAAATTCTCTCTACATAGAATACATCGCTTATATAAAGGTTGTAGCATTGACGGGCACCGTTGATGATGATCCAGGTCAAAGTAGTCGCTGGGGTCCAAATCCAGAACTGGTGATCGTTTTGAACAATGGAAATAGGTACAAAGCGGAGCTGGCGAATGACAAGAATAAAGGTGAACGATACGAAATAGAATTGTCTGCCCAATACAATTTCATACCGCGTCTCATCTGCACTCATCAAGACATCAAGGAAGTTTATCTCAAGGCCCTAGGCAATGATGGATGGTATGTAGAATCTATCGATACCTACACAGCGGGAAAAAATGAACTGTACACTAAACTGACCACTGATCCAGGCTTCAGTATGTGGGTGGACAACGATGAAGAGTATCGTTACCCTTACAACGCCAAAACGCATCTTCTCACCAATGCTGTCGCAGGATCCTGTATCACCTACATACGCGTAGATGCAATTACTGGAGACAAGGTAGGTGCCAGTTTCTCACACTACTACGGAGAGAATCACTTGCTAGTTCTCATGTTATCAAATAACGCCAAACTTCAGGCAGAACTTGAAGGCCCTATGATGCGAAACCAACCGTATATGCGAGACTTACACTTTGCAAGCCGGTTTCAAACTAGAGAGTGCGTGTCGTTTTCTGATATTACGGAAATTCATCTACAAACTCAATCTGGAGGAGATGACGGCTGGTACATTGCATCAATTCGCACTTCTGCTAAGGCTGGCGATACGCAGTATGAGGATCTGACAAATGATCCGCTCCTCAACAAGTGGCTTGATGATAATGAAGAGTATATTTACAATGCGAAAGACATCAAACTAACATGGGTAGATCAAGAAACCCTCAATTGCGAATATGGCAATCCAACGTGTGAATGTAGAGAAGATGTACAAGTCTGTACATTTAACCTTGAAATTGACGAAATTCGAACGTTCACCAGCTATCAAAAGTTGTCCGTGGATGAACCTACAGGAATTGCTATGCGGGGATCCCAGGGAGTGATCTATTATTTCAGTGACGATGGGACACCTACACCACTACAAACAGATAGAATATGTTCATCGCAAGACAGCGCGAAATGCACCTATCCTCAGTTTGTAGATGGTTAAACGTACCGTTTAGCGATGGCTGTCAATGGGCAGATTCCTGGACCTACCTTAATAGCTCACGAAGGGCAAACTGTTGAAGTTCATGTTCACAACAATCTAACCATTGAGGGTATCTCGATTCACTGGCATGGAATGCACCAGAGAGGGACCCCTTGGATGGATGGTGTGGGTCAAGTGACTCAATGCCAGATAGGGCCTCAAACAAGCTTTTCATATATCTACACTGCCAGTCCTTCAGGGACGTTTTGGTACCATTCTCACAGTGGTGCTCAAAGAACAGATGGATTCTTTGGTGGGCTTATAGTAAAAGAAAGACCTGCAAGAATGAGCCAAATCCGAACTGAACTGAAAAAGCATGGTGCATTTGAAGACCTTCCAGACAAGCACACCTTAACTCTTCTGGACTGGCAACATGAGGCATCATTGGACCTGTTCACGCAGATACACGCTAGCTTGGGCTTTTATCCAAACAAACCGATTGGCGAGGTGCCTACTCCAGATGATAAAAGGTATAATTCCACACGTAGTTTTGAAGAAGGAGAGGTTGGGCCTGTCCCGTATTTTTCTGGGATCATAAATGGGAAAGGCAGGCATGTGGATGTTCCGTACATCAAAACAAGACTGAGCATATTTACTGTTCAGGCCGGAAAGACTTCGCTTTCGCCTAGTTGGAGCCCAAGGACTATACGCTTACAGATTCTCCGTTGATGGTCATAAACTGACTGTGGTCGGTACTGACGGCTATTGGCTTGAGCCTGAAGAAGACGTCGATTACATCATCATTCATACAGGAGAGAGGTATGACTTTCTCCTCAATGCATACAATACAGATGGGCCGAATGACTACTGGATACGTGCAGAGACTCTAGAGATTAATAGTGGTGGGACTGGGCCACCTTTCCAGTCACTAGGACATGTAGCAGAGGCTATTCTGCACTACAAGCAGCCTGGGGACTCAGATGATCCGGATGCTGATGTACCATCAACAAAATACCAAAACATCAAAGATAAATCTCCTGCCATACAATGCACCAAGAACACGCCATGCAAAGCCGTGAACTGTCCATTTGAGAGATTTCATCCATCATATCACATCGACTGTGTTAATGTACAAAGTATACGTTTACTTGAGCCAACTCCAAATGACGAGCTTCCAAATGCGAACCCTAAAGACCCTGAGAAATGTCCAGATTGCCGACATTTCATCAACTTCAATTTTGAAGGTGACTCTCAAACTAGTGCTGTAAACGGGCGCAATTTTATTCTCCCTTCCTTTCCTCCCCTAACCCAAAATGAAGAATTCGAGAAAAATGACATAAAATGTGACCTTAAGGCAGACTGCAATCCATCGACAACCGAGTGCTCATGTGTCCATGTCATAGACATTCCACAAGGGGAAACTATTCAACTGGTGCTTACAGCAATTGGTGCTTACCACAACGCCCACCCAATTCATCTTCATGGCCACACATTTCATGTTGTTCATGTTGGATATCCAGAATATGAAAGCACAACTGGTTTTGTTGGAAAGCATAGCAGTGATATACACTGCGACGATATTGACTGTACTAAGGAGGAGTGCGACAAAAGGAGATGTACCAGACCAAGATGGAAGGATGGGTCAATGAATTTCTTTATCGATAGATATACGGTCCGGAAGGACACTGTTATCGTTCCTGCTGGGGGGTTCGTTGTCATTAATTTCCTATCTGATAATCCTGGCTACTGGTTTCTTCACTGCCACATAGAAGTGCACCAGCTCGAGGGAATGGCGATAATTGTCGACGAGACTGCTGGCAAGCCGATCCAGCCACCGGCTGGGATGAACAAGTGTGGAGACTTTAAATTAAGTGTCGACACTTTTCGCTCGTACAGCTCCAGTGTGATCCTATAATTGAATTAGGCAAGGTCATAGCATTCACAGCACCAACTGGTCTCAAGCAAGCTTGTAATTGAAAAATACTCCGCTAAAAGTCTTATTTCTAGTTATCCTAGTAAATATGGAATAAATGAAGGTTCTATTGTGATTGCATTGATTTCGATTCCCTCCCCCAGCTTAAAATATGCTTACCAGACTTACTATTATCAAGATCCCGACTGCCGAAGAAAACAAGGCTCCTGGAACGAATAGTACGGATTCTCAATATTTTTGCAAGAAATTGACTACCCAACAAAAACAAACATGTAAAACTGGCTTATAAGGGCAGGGGAGATAAAGAACGAGATTCACAACAGACGAGCTTTTTCTATTTTCAAATAATGCAGAAAGGTTGAAAGCTTTATTTCAGGCTTTACCTTTCATCGCCCATAACGTACCCGGTTAAAAAGTTCACTGAAAACTAAACGTTTTAGATGCTCCTCGGTAAGTTGGAATCTTTGAAATTGCCAGTTAAATAATGTCTTTGTGGGAACACTCTTCATTTCACTCTGGTAAATTCAGAGTATCCCTGCATCCTCTAAGGCTTTAAGACACTGGAAAGACAGTGCCGGTTGCTATGGAAAGTCCAAGTCACTATTAGAGATACTTGTTTCAAAGAGAAGTACAAATAATTTCTATTCGCGTGACAAGTGTTTGGATAAGTATTGGAAAATGCGCGAGGAAAGCTCTTAAGAAAAGGGACCCTCGAAGTCATGATCAAAGTGGATTGACAAAAAATGTAATTATACTTGAACTAACTACTTTTGTGGAAGTTACACTTTGAGAAAACATCATGCCTCCGGTAAAACCGACTCATTTTATTTGTTTTTTTTTGGTTTCCAACCGAGATCACTCGAATTCATTGAAAATGTGGTGTGTGTTTTGCGTATCGAGGTCAAAATGGTTAGTGTGGCACATGATGAGTAGGCCCGACTAAACGAAGAAGTACGAAGGACACTTTGACAACTCGCTATTCGTCGACGAGTAAGCAAACCATTCAATATTTAGGACACGATTACAACACATGATAATTTAAACTATTTTTTGATTGTTTACCATAACGGCTGTAATTGTTTTCTAAACTTCTTGTGCTTACATATATCCCCTAACCTACCAAACTTAAATTCATTTTCATTTCTCATTTTTGTCGACAATACTACTTACAGCTGATGATCACAGCACTTACAGGTATTTGGGAATCACTTTAAGACCCTCTGTCGAACAAAACTGTTTGTTTCTGCCGCTGAATAAAAGTAGAAGAAATCCGAAAGGATCTGGGGCATTGGAGACCAAATAAAAATTTATTGGTAAAACAGATTTAAGGATTTTCCCGTGTGTCTTAGAATTACAGTATTTTTAATTCTGGCCTTTGGATATATGAAACCAACGCAGAAAAAATTTACACTTAAATTAAGGCCAAGAGAGTTTTATCAAAATATCACACACAACGCCATTGTTTTTCGTGGATACAAAACCAAGGAGCGTCCCTAGTTTCAATTATTTTTCACTATTTTCTCAGTCTGAAGTTGTTAATAGTTGTCACTTTTTAATAACGTCGATTGTTTAGGCGCATTCGGTTTTGGTACAGTCGAACTATTCATAACCTCACAAACACCTCTGTTACAGACAGTTCACTTTGTTCCAGAGAATATACAATCTCAATCTGAAAGTCATACAATCTCTAATCTTCAAACAAAGGCACCCAACTCTACTACGAGCTAAAGATGGTTAAAAAAGAGTACAGATTTTATTTTTCTAGGGTGCAATTTTTTCAGGAAAAACCTTGTACCTTGCGCTAGCGGGATCACAAACTGTTTTCTTTTTTAGCAACTTTCTCGTAATTATGTGCAATAAAGAGAGTTGGTAGACCTTGAACACTAATACAATAAATATTCTCCCCTCCTTGGCTGCCGCCAGCACAGAACCATCTCTCGTAGCTGCCTTTATTCGAGTGGCAATATGACCAAGCGAACTCTTCAGGCAAATAACGGGAGGTAAGACAACACCCAGTAAATAACGTCTTTAACAAGATGCGGCAATGAGTATCCAATTAGGGTGAAATTGCCTTTTCGATACTCTGACACTTACAACTGATATCTCCATCATATTAGCGAACGCCGTTGTTCATAAATGCGGAAGCCTTGAAACCCTCTAGTACATGAGTATAAATTATTTAGTTAAATTTCTTAATCCCAGTAATTGGCAGTTTCTGTCTCGCATTCCAAGTTAGTTTGCTGGCCACAAAATTATTTTCCTTAGGTGGGAAGGTCAGGCATCGACTTTCTAATTTCTGTTTTTTTTTTTTGCCGAATATTCCAGGCAATACCAGAAACCGTCCCCGGAAGAAAGAGCTACTATAGTACGCAGAGAGAAGTTTCTTGGCATACCTTTTGTAACATAAATTACTCAGCTTTCTCCTTCTTTAAAAAAAACAAACAAACAAAAAAAAAAAAAACAAAAAAAAAAAATTTTAAAAAAAAAAAAAACCTTTGAAAAAAAACAACCCCAAAAAAAAAAAAAAAACATACAAAATTCATCCCAGGCACTGGAAATCGGTCAAAACGCACAAACCCACCTTGAAGGTACCTTGGACGCCCCAATATGTTCCCCATGAATTTAGGCAGCTCCAATAGTCCGGACCAAAGCCTACCACGGTGATGGCATGGTTGGCCCAATGGTCACAGGTGTGGGTGTAGACACCACTGGAATATGCCATGAAACCACTGTCTGCATACAAGTAGGCCGGAATAGGTCCTTTTTGAGGCAACACATTCGCAAATTGAAACGGAAAAAAAACTGCGAACGGTGTTTGAAATCAGCTCGAAAAACGGCACTAACCGGGAGGCTCCTTTTCGAAAAAAACAAAAAAACAGGAAGCGATTTCTTCACGTGAAAGTGTTTCAAATCTATAAATTTCCCCTTTTCTTCTTGAACATGATGGCCATATGGGGAATCAAAAAAACCAGGGAAAAAACCCAGGAAGTTTCTCCGTTAACGTTTTCTTGGGGAAGACTTACCCAAGATTCCACCACTCAGGAGTGCTTCACGTGCCAAGTGATAGACCCGTGCTGGATCAGGGTGTTGGTAGC
>OMLO01001913.1_pt1 | contig 16424 bp, 6 predicted proteins | sample 1674811 | NCBI WGS metagenome assembly OMLO01 (sample SAMN06265003, study PRJEB25207) | coral metagenome | isolation source: Coral host | place: Mexico:La Bocana,Puerto Morelos, Mexico | collected 2008-11-13 | reverse complement strand
TTTTTTTTTTTTTTGGGGGGGGGGGGGGGGGGGGCTATGAACAATCAAAACAGGGCAAATGACTGAGGCAAGTGCCTTACAAACTATACGGCCCTGGAAGAAAAAGAATTGCCTCGGGGCGCAGATTCCAAACTTCCCAAATGCATCCATATCTAGACATATGCATCAGTAGAAACATGAACCAAGTCTTTTTTTGAGTGCTCTTTCCTAGCTAGAATATCAATTATCAATTAAGTTCAGTTGTAGCAGTTTCCCAGGTATCGTTACAATGTCAACCCATTTCGTAGCTGTTATTAAAACCCCAGTCAGGCGCTCTGGCCTTTGGATGTAAAAGTTAACACTGAAGTTGAATGTATACTCCCATTAGTAAACTTAAACCGCGGGATACAGAATGAAATTAGAGATCTTCGCAGTTATGTACACAAGTAGGTAGTTGCGAAAACGTAAGCCAAACAACTGAACTTCTGCCATACCAGTGTAGTGCTCTGCCAACTGAGCTATCAAGACAACTGAGCATTGGTCAGGTTTTGAGTTCGTGCAATATACCCGGAGATGCTGAACATATGAAGGTAAATATCTTGGGTAAATATAAGGAAAAATGCGGGATAAACAATGAAGGACATGAGAGGTCATCGCAGTTATGTACACAACTTACGCATATGCAAAACTGTAAAACCTGAAGAAAGGCCAGGCTTTATTTTGACAACTGTCAAGCTGCACACACAACGGCAATAGTCTTTTGCGGCTTTCTAAGTTTTAAGTATTCAGGAAGGTGCCTATAACTGTAAGAAACAAGATAGAGGGAGATTTCGTTCTTGTCACAGTTTCAAGCAATTTGTTCATCTAAGGCTCAGTGAACTTCAGTAAACGGCAAAATGAAATTTGCTTTCTAATCAGCTGAGTTTGTTTTCACTGACTCTTTCAAGGTTAATTCTACAAGAATTTAGACTGAAAATGGCTTCCAAAGTGAAAAACATATTGAGTATGAGTTCTGGTTACGAATTGATACCGCAAGGTTTGTTCTGTTTAATAACTGAGCGGTATCTACTGGTTGCTAAAGTAACAGAAAGACAGCAATGAGACGCATGTGTGACATCGTGAGTAGGTCTTGTTTAGTCCATGACCACAACTTTTACTTTTACAGCGAATACTTTGATTTGAAATCGGCTTCACAACCGACCATTCCGTTTCTAAGATAATTCTGTTTGTGCTAATCTTCCGTAAAGACAACTAAGATAGTAATATTTTTAGTGGTTTCTTAGCGATAAAGCCTCATTGGAACTTTCAGTCCAACTTTCGAGTCAAGGTCGACTAACGACCGATCGTTGTTGCAATTTTCTTAACAGCAGCAGCTCAATTTTCGTTATCTGAAATCCTGAAATTTTATTCCACAGAAGAGAGTTATACGTCACCAAGAATATTCGACATCATTGTGGCAGATTTTGCGTCCAAAATTCATAAATAAACTAAAAGCATTTACATGATATGAACAGAATTTATAGATACAGGGAGAACCTCAACTTGGGTGATACTGAACCGACAACTGTTCTTAAAATCATTCGTTCGTTTGCCCTCTAAAAGCGATTTTAATATTCCTTGTTTCGATAAGATTGACCGTTCTTCAGCGGTCAATCTACATTTAACCATGTTTTGAGATTTCTAAACCTTTCCTAAAAGCCAACAGAAGCAGTGTTTCACCTTAAGACTTCGTCCAAGCTTCTTACTGTCATGTGGGCCATGTTTTCTTCTTTTAAATCAAACTTTCTACTTCCAACTGATTTCGCGTTAGCTGCGCTTTTTAAATTTCCAATTTGCTAAATATTCAAATGAAATTAAATGTTGCAACTTTGTACAAACTGCTTTTTATAATTTCGTTGTTCGGTGTTCCCTAATACTGTTGCGTTCTTCCGCCCCTTGTACTGAACTTTATCCTTGTGCCACGTACGCCACTCTCAAGTGGGAGACTCTCAGCCTGCCGACAGTCACTGAGAGTTGAGACCCACAAACTTTGAAAAGGTCAACTTAGGCGTCTTTTGCAAGGGTGTATTTACTTGACTAGCACCATAACTTGTACATATAAGCAAGATATATTGTAAACATTTTACGATTACATAGTTCATAACACTATTACATCATCACTACAACGACATTAATGGCATCCTCACCGACGATTACAAAGTTGAAGGAATGAATAAACTGCTCTTGACTGGAAAAAAGTCCAAAGCTTCTGTACGACAATCAGGTTATCGGAAAAAGCATTTTACTGAAACAGCCTCGGTGCACTTTGACGATAAAATTTTAGAACAAATGGAGAAATGGGTGATGGCTGGGTCGATTCATACAATTAGATCGCAAGAAAGCATTCGACCTCTTAGACCATGGGTGCATCAGTGCTTCACGAACTAAAATATTATGAAATAAGAGGGAAAATCCTGGAATGCTTTGAAGATTATCTAATTACTAGATTTGAGAAGGTAAAATATAACCTATTGATTATGGGGTTCCCGAAGGATCCATATTGAACCCCGTATTGATCGTGGTTCACAACTGAAAAAATTCGGCTGAAGATCTAAAAGAAATCGTCGATAGGCATGCATGCCGACGACACAGTCGTTTACTCCTTTGGTTCTGAAAATTCAGGTCTCATCAAAAGAGGTTCTTCACTAACGATGTAAGCTATGTTGAGCGGCTGTAATTAGCAAGCAACAGGCTGGTACTAAATCAGAGGAAAACTTAATGGATGTTGTTTCATTGGTACTATTGTGGGCAAAAGGTCCAAAAGCTAGAACAGTCTTCAAACACTGAAATAGAACTTCATGGTAAAAACGTTGAAAAAATATCCCACTTTGGTTACCTAGGTGCTACATTAGATGAACATCAAAATAAACAATCGCATAGTTTTTACGCCTTTATAATATTACATTGTACCTGTTACCTAATTAAAAACCGCCTAATGTTGGTACACAATTTACAACCGGTTTTGATTATACGGATACAGAACGAGTTGAGCTGTCAGTTGAGTGAAGAAAAGGACAGCACATGTGACTGAAAGAAGAGTCACAATGGAGGGCAGTTTTCAAACACAAGGCTAATTAGAATGTTTAAATAACTTAGTATCTTCATATTCTTTGATTATTTCGTAAGAAATTGTAACATTCATAATTATAAAACCAGGAATAGAAACGACAGCTCTAAATTCAATTCAGGAAAACTTACTTTTAGATTATCTGGTTGAATATCTTTTAATGGTTACCAAAAACAATTGCATGTAAAGGAGCCTGAGATCTCTTTGTAATAGATGAATGCTATCCGAGAAAATTAACAATCATGGCGTTTGCCTGGGTAGGCATTCGTTTGTTTTTCGAGATATCGCCTAATTCTAATTTTGACCTCTCAAGCGCTACAAGAACACCGAAATTTTGGGTAACCTCAGGCCAGTCTAACAGATACTTCGTACAACTTCCAGAGACTCTTACTTTGTCCCCTTATCAGTTGACTGAGATGTATTAGACGTCCTTCGTCCAAATATTCGTCATTGACGGCGAGTTGTTTTACAGAAGTGCAGCAGTTTATTTCAAAAGTAAAACGTACATTTTACCGATATTCTCTCGCTGTTATCAGTATCCAGTTTAGTTAATATTAGTATCCACAAGAAAATCAGAGTAATTGATCCCTCTCGCCAAATTTTTAGCAAACAATTTCACTTTCAGCTTTCGACTCTGCGATTGTAATCTACCAATCAGGGCAGGAGCCAGGCCATGATTCACTGAAAGATCCGCGTGCAACAGTTAGTTGGTCTGCGGAAAAGAACATTTAAGCTGTGAAATCGTTCAAAAAGTACACGAACATTTCAATCTCACCAAATCGCTACCCAGTAAATAGGCTGAATTTTCTCGCCACGCTGCATGAAAAACTTAAAGCGAAATAGATCTTCTATCGTGTAAAACAAACTACACGTATTGTAATGATCAAAGCTCTACTGTCCTAAGTTTATTTTGAGACTTCTGCAAACACTCTGTTTACGTCGATCTGTCGTTTTCGGCGCGTCACTGATTTAAAGTTCAGGCGGAGTACATGAGCTTACAATGAGGCTCTTTTCATATGGTTAAAAAGCGTGTCCCCTTGGTAGCTCCTTGGTTTTGAGCCGTTCTTTCTGATCAAAAGAATCGCCAAGCAGTATGAGTAGTAAGGAAAGTTAGAATTCCTGAGATGATTTAGTGTTGTCTGATACTCCAGCAGCAGCTCAGACAAAATGGGTTAAACTTGAGAGGAAAATGTGGACTGTTCACGAATTTCTCCGTCGGCGATTAGATTTTGAATCAATGCACAGTTAGATCAGTTTGTCGCTGAGACGACTCGCCCTCTAACCATAAGTTTTATTTTCTCGCATGTTTACAGAGATGGTTTAAAGCATTCGACTCTTCTTTCCACGCTCGACAACGTTCTTAGTCAGTATATAATCACGGTGTAGAAGTGTATGGAACTAATGAGAACATTTTGGATATTTACGATTTAAAATATAACTTTACAGATAAAAGACTAGTCTCACTCCGGCTAAACAACAAACAGGCACGTACTGAAAGGGACATGATTAATTTTTGACGAGTTTACGTTTCCAAAAACCAGGCAGTGCTCTCCAGATTTAAATTCTCGTTCTAAGTACAGTTTGAGTCTCCGTTAAACCGAAAATACGGAACATGAACAAGCTAGTTGATAGTTGTCCTACTTGTTCAGCTGCCGTCCACTGCCCGAATAGACAACCATGACAACAGCATGATTGAATCTGGTTTTCAATCAACCGAGTTTGAGATCTCATGATTTCTTTGATTCCCTTTGAAGTTGCTCTGGAATTCAATGAAATATGGCTGCCAACGAAGCAAACAAGAAGACAGATGCAGCTCTCTTTTGGGCTGTGATGTCATACAGCATTGTATCTATTTAGCTGACCTTGATTATTTTTTTAGTTAAAGGAGTAGAAGGAGTAGAGCAATGCAAATGACGAACGTGCGAACGACATATAGTTTGTGAATGATTAATACGCAATCATTACTATAACTGCTTTTCGCATCGTCGACGTCAACTACTAGCTGTCTGTTTAATGACCTACATAACAAATAAATATGTATGTATGTATGTATGTTCTGAACATGGTTCAAGTTGAGAATCTTCACGACGTACCGACCAAAGATATGTGCTAAGCTTCAAAGACGGGATATAAGTATCTTTAAGGCTTCTCAATATATATTCAAGCTTCTTTGGACTTTGATAGTGGAACTTTCGAGTTTCGATTAGTTGCGCGGTCCATCAACTTTGCAATTTTCTCCACAACAACACTGTTTTATTCCCGAAAACTAAAAATTCCTAGTTAACTTTAATTCGATAGTTGTATGTTGCCAAGATATCTAGATCGTGTTGCAAGAAAAATAATTCGCGAGTAATCGTGCATGATGTCATAACTGACTGTTGGGGAAACGTGCACCTCAGTCAAACGAGAAACCACAACTTGCGCGATAGAATTCACATAAACGTAAAATAATTCTTTCGATTTCCTTAATGATCGCAATTTAAAATTCTCTTTACAATAGCCGAATATATATATTTTATAAATTGCTCACCTTCACTGAAAGTTGCTGGAAAATATTCCTTAGCACAGTCACTCAAGGATATGTGAAAGCTGCACTGGGTGTCGCTGCTCAGGGACTGAGAACTGCACCTTGTTCGCTACAAACATTCAGCGTCCCTCAGGTGAGCATAAAGTGTTTATCAATTTTAGTTGCGCAGTTAAAATAGTCTGTATTACATACGAAACGCGTAGACTCCATGACGTCATTGTACAGACATCCGGTGAACTGTGAACCCGAGATATCTAGGAAACAAGTTATAGTACATACCGGTCGGGAATATGTTTATCTCGTGTTTTTTCCCTCAAGGTGGCTGTGTAAGTACCGTGCCAGAAATCAAGCACACTCTTCTACCATGTTCTATGACTTCCGTTAGTTTTACTGATGAGACGGTACACGATATGTGCTTGTTATGTTAGCCAGTAGAATTAAAAGATTGAGTTGCAAGTGATTTGGTGTACGTGAAATAAATAACGGCTTAAGAGGCCAGGGGTATTATATTAGTTTCATTCAGATCAGTGGTTGAGGGTTAAGTTCTCTTTCAGTGGAAGAGATAATCAATGCAAATACGAATGCCAAATCGGTCATGTTTCTACTTCTGAGTCACGTAGTAGTACTCAATGTGGACAGACAATGATTGTTTCGTTTGATAACAAACAAAAAAAACTGGTCGAGTACGGTTCACTATTATTCAATGATTAAACAGCACTTTTTTTGCAAAACCCCACGGAATGCTTCCAAAATATTAAGCCTTTATGGCCCCTTTGTCTTAATTGGTTAAATCAGGTGATATCACGCGAGACTGGGCTGGATATTTTTTTTTTACTGTTGCAGGAGATTCCCTAGTTACTGTTTATGATAGTTTTGCCTTTTTTGCTCACGCCATCGTCTCGTGATCTTCATGAGCTATTAATTGGCCAATCACCGGTCAGGCTTGTCTACTTTAACTCCTGACTGGCATTTTAAATTGCTAGTGGTATGTTTTTCAAAAAACAAAGGATTCAAATGTCTTTCGTGACCCATACGATGATTGACATTTTAATAAACTACCAAGAAGTAATACTTTAGAGTTTCCTTTCCAAATCTTTCCAATCTAAAAGCCAAATGTAAGAATCTTGGACAAAACAAGCGAAATAACCGACTGAAATTTTCGCAGATGTCGAAAGTGTCTTCCGTGACATGTATGTTTATCTTTGCGACAGTTGAATAGAGCTGTTCCGCATAGAGAACATATGCAAATGTGTATTATTTTACGACTTTATGTAAATGAGATAGCTATTCGTACGTCTGGTGACAGTGCGTCTGGGTCGCAAGCCCAGAAGTAAACTGGTGTGATTTTGCAATTGCTGAAAATTTTATTCAGCTGGCTGCTGCGTTCACAAGTACCATATGAAACCAGATAAATTTTCAAGGCAAATTGTTTCTTCTCAGCTATAGAAGATCTTAACAAAATCGTTACAATAACTAACGATTCAATCCAACGCTCTTTTTTTACATGATAGCTTTGTCGGGGCTGTTCAATCTTCTTCGCTGCAGGTCTTGGAATAAAGAAATATGGTGTTCAGTAAGTAATGTGCACAATTCTCTATCACAACTGATAAGAACCCTTGTTCCCTCATCACTCGTATGATTACTGACCGAATTGGACTCCACTCAGTCTTATTATGATTACTTACAATCGAAGCGGCGCTGATAATGTCATAATGGGAACATTTGCATCTGTAAGATTGTTGTGCGGAAAAACTCTAATAAGTCGCAAATACATGTTACAAACGGTTAATTGAATTCCGATTGTAAAGATTGACCGTTTTTATACTAGAGACGCGTTACCCGTCTGGACGAGCTTCGGCAAACATTTTGTAATTCGTCCGGTTATCCGTCTCTAGTATAAAGACGGGCACGAGACGCGTTACCCGTCTAGACGAGCTACTTTTCGTAATCTGTCGTTCAAGACGCATTTCGAAAAGTATGTCGTCTAGACGGGTAACGCGTCTTGTGCCCGTCTTTATACTAGAGACGGATAACCGGACAAATTACAAAATGTTTGCCGAAGCTCGTCCAGACGGGTAACGCGTCTCTAGTATAAAAACGGCCATTGTTGCTAATGTTATATCGTGATGACCTGTTATGTTTTTGTGCAACATCATCTATTATTATTTGTAATTATTTGAAAACTCTCTGTCTGCGAGTTGGAATTAGAAATTTTTTGGAAGAACAGCAAGACTGAATTGAAGCTCAAACGACGTTTACGGGTTCAAGTCAAACGAGAATTTTTTTTATTCCTTTTTGTATTTCCGTCAGTTTCATCCGTGAGTGAGCATGTCATGAACTCAATCATAGTATAATCTATCTATCCGCAGAGGTTCCCTAAGGGGAGGGGACAGGGTAGAAAAAGGGAAAGGAAGAGACGCGAGAGGGCGATATTGTTTCCCTCGTACCAGCTCCCGAATCGTTTGTGGATGAGTAAGGACGAGTAAGGAGTGTACATGATTCGTCATTGAGCATTAATCATTGCCTATACAGTATAGTCTTGAGATGAAACTTCAAAAATAGTTTCTTTTGCCGAGGAGCTCTTCATGTTCTGTACTTATGAAAAACATTCAAGCTTTACAGCACGATAAAGCGACAAAAACTGTGTCGTCAGACTTTGAGCGAACGTTTGAGTTATGCTCGGGTTTGTCAAACAGTTAAGACCAGTTAATGATTTCGATCGGTTCTTTCGATTCTACAGGTACGGGCCTATCTTGAACCTGCTCTCCGCGGGGGTGCTTCCATATATATCAGCTATTTATGGAAGTCTGTGTTTCGATTTTTCTGTAGTCCAGTGCTCAAGGTAGAGCGTGGATGAACGGGATGAAAGTTTATTTTGTTTTTGGTTTCAATATGTAGTAAGCAATGTATGCATGTGCCACAGTAAAGCGTATAGTTTTCAGGCAATTTAGTTTGGTCTTTGATAGGGTGTAGAAATCAGACGGCTTAAGTCTAAAATAGGGTACAATTTACTGAAAAGTGATAAATAAAATAAAATAAAAAACCAATATTTCTTTATGTACAGCGGCCGCCTTCACCTCACGCTCGTACATGAAGTACCTACTGAAAATCAAGGAAATTCAACATGGCGGACAACATGGCCGAAGAAGAAAATCCTAACGAAACAGACGAGAAAATCGAGTATCCACTGGAAGTACAATACTGTGGAGGTGATTAATTTTCCCTTCACTGTTAGGTATTAATTTTGTCAAAGTAGTAACGTCTGGATGATTTTTCCTTTTTCATTGATTGCTGCTCTTCGCCTGCACCATGTGATGATTCCAAACTTGATTCCACTTTACAGTGTGTAGTTTACCATTAGAGGTAGGGCTGCTTCTTACTTCTTCTTATTGGTAGAAAATTTAAATTAGAGATGTCTTGTTTGTCTTCGTATTGATTTGTGGGTCTTCTTAACTTACCAACTTTGTTAAAGGTCGGAAGTCGGGCAATTTGCCGAGAAGCAACCTTAATTAGACTTGGGCTGTTTTAAGAAAAATGGATGTGTGCGAGAGATGATTGGTGTACCGCCGCACCGGCATGGCTGCCAATTTGTTGGAACATGGTATTTTCGCAAAAGTAAACGCACCGATTTGCGAATTGACAAACAAAAGCGCTGCAACTTTGGGCGACAGAAAATCAATAATTCTCGTCAAGAAACGGGGTTTATTTTTGTTATTCAAGTGAAGGACGTTTTCATTCAGGAAATACAAGTTTCACGCTCTTATTTGTTGTCTCGGTGTTGTGGTTTTTGCGACAATTTCAAACTGGAAGAGTTTTTAACCTTAACGAGAAAAATAATATTCGCTCTGCATATCAAAGAAAGTACAAAAATGTCGGGATTTTTCATAAAGTAACTTGTTCTGGTCGAAAACATTTTATTTCGAAGCGGAATTACACCCAGGAATTACACCCAGGAATTACGGTTTTGAATAACTTAATCGATCGTGTCACGCAACATGCTTTTGGTGATACAAACTTTGGCCAAAGTTGTAGCAAAAAAGAAATTTGGTTTACGTTTAATTGCCAGACTAAGAGGGCAATTGTTGCACTTTTCATTTATCCAGAAATTCCACCATGTCGGGTTTTTTTTTGGGCCCGGTGATCGAATATTTGTTTGTTTGGACAATGGCACAATCCCGTACAATTCCCGCACAATCACCGTTTTTACTGCACAATTTGCCTCCCAAAACCCGCACAAATTTCTTTTTTTTTCCCGCCCCCGTCAGAAGGCCTACTCTTAGTGTCATTTTGGTAATTGTTTGCTTTGTCCCTTAGTACTGTGAGTACACTTCAGAGTATGAGAAATGCAAAGAATGGTTAAAATCAAATGTGCCTGATGTTTATGAAGCCCTTATCAATCAAGGTATGTAAATACTATAATTCAGTAAATATCTATGCAGCCATTTTAGTTTTATATTGGATAAGATTAGTGCATTTATTGAGTGTGTTTTACTTAAGCAATAGAATACTTTTACTGTGTTTACATAGCCTCATCTAAACACGAGAAGGGTTGAGAGAATTTGAGACAGTTATACAAACCCAAGATGTATTTGAGGCTTTACATAATTTTTACGAATTCTCCCAGACCCCAAGTGTTAAAATGAGGCTACATAAACACAGCAAAAGTGTTGTATTGCTTTTAAAAAAACAAGTCTTAAAACTATGGGGCAATCTAAAACTTTCCAATGATGTTAAGTTAATCTTATTTAAATACACCTGTCGACCAATAAGAGTGAGGGTACATGTAGTAGCATTGTCAGTTATTTTATCAATAAAATATATTTTTTATGAGCTACATGTAAACTGTCTTATGTTACAGGATCCTATAATATTGTGACTTTGAACCTTTCTTCTCTCCTAATATACTATTCATAAAGCATGGTATAATCTGTATTCATAATACACTACATGTAATTGTACCATACCAAAAAAAAACTAACAACTAATAGTATGAACCAGCATGTGTCATGATAAAGGACAAGTAAAGTAAGTATACTAAGTAAGTGACTTTACGTACTAAGTGTCAGGCTAAAATATGCAGTAACGAAACCAGCACTGGTAAATGGGGACACTCTAACAAAGCGAAAGTCTAGAAGTATAGCATTCAAAACGTTGCAATTAACTACAGCTGTATTCATGAGTTTGGTTTGCATGAAAATTGAACCTGTATGGGGAATAAATTTTCATATTTCATGGTTTTGCTGGAATACTTGTATTGATACAAAGAAAAAAGGTAACTCAGAAATGACCTATTCCAATGGTGAGGAAGAAGTTTCCTTATAAAACTATTTATGTGGCATGTCTGTTTTTTGCAGCTACAGAACTACTAGCTGATGCAGATGTAAGTGAAGGGGCAACAAAAAAGAAGCAAACAAGAGGTAAGGTCAAGATGAATGCTTTAGTGATACATAATTCATGTATGGGTTATTGACCAAGCATGAGGTCAAGATGGCTGGATATTGGCCAAGTTCTTTTTTTTGGGTGTCTATGGACCTCGACTTCGTCTTGGTCCATAGACACACAAAAAAAGAAGGAGGCCAATATCCAGCCATCTTGACCGAACAAGCTTGGTCGATAAAGGATTTATTATATGGGATAAAACACCAAAACATGATAAATTATACTTGCGGGACAAAGCCCGTATCCCGAGCAGGCAAGATAGCTCCATCTTGCCCACTTGGGTAGCCAATCACAGCGCGAGATTTGGTTCATCTTGCCCACTCATGGAGCTAGTCATATAATAATGTTCCTTATTGCTCTGTCATGGCTGATATTTCAATGATACAGATGTACAGTACATTGTACTAACAGTGATAATTGGTTGTTATGGCAATGCAGCAATAAGGTTGTCCGAGTGCGCTTGATTTACTCCTGACACTATACGTGGACTTGCCTGTTATTGACTGAATTCACCCAAGAAGTAGCAAGTTTATGATGGGTGTAGAGAACAAGGTTACAAGTGACTCATAACCTAAACGACAGCCCCTGTGATCATAACACCTCATTAGGGACAAATGAGCCACTTTTGCTTCCAGTTGGTTGATTCAGCTGAGTGTATAACATGTATTTAGTTACAGGTAATCTATGACATAGTTATTGTGTCTTTTTGATTCTCACTGTAGGTGGCAAAGGTGTTGTTAGAGTTCCTAAGAAAAAGGTAATTTGTTTTATGAAGATCCTGGTTACACCCCTGTCTAAGAAGGCAAGAAATTGTCTGTCTCGAGTGTCTTTGATATTTTATAACAGCAAATCTGAAAGTTAATGAAAGTCATGTCAAACTTTGTAAGAGTTTGTATGAATCAATTTGAGTGAAAAAGTCACAACAAAATTTCTTGTGACTACACAAAGCTGTAGCTACTCTTTGCATGTGGCAAAGATGCTTTCGCAGAAATGTTTGAACTGGAGGGAAGCCTAGTAGGAGGTGAATCACTGCTGCAAAAAAGTAATTAAAGGAAAGGTGAAACTGCAAAAAATTAACAAAACTTGAAAAGACGTAGGTCGCTTTTTTAATTTCAATGTTTGATTTCTGTGCATGCCAAGCAAAAATGTCATAAAATGTGATGCTAGTGGAAAGAAATTCCTGCTATCATGTTGCAAATACAACATTGGACATGTAATTTGGCTCATCCAGGCTGAAAGTCTCCAAAATGTCCAACGCATTCATTTTTGGGAAAAAGCTCTGACAGTCAATGGGTTAAGATGTCACTGTGACAGTTGTGTTTAATCAGTTCACAGATTTGTAATAAGTAACTATTTTATTTTTATTGTTAAGAATGTGACAAAAAAGGTCTCACTTTCAAGAGCGCAGAGAAATAAAAAGAAATATGTGACTGTTGTCACTGGACTGGGAACATTTGGTAAGTACACACATACTCTGTGCCAGGATGGACGTACTTAATATAACCATTACTGATATAAGGCATTGATATATCAAATTTATGTGAAGAAATGCTGTGAGTACACAAGCAGCAGGCAGAATCAGCAGTTTGAGGCTAGAGCAAGTCCACACTAGCATTTATATTGACAAGTTTTATGACCCGACATTTTTTGTAAATTGAAAATATAATGGGTGAATAAAAAAAAAGCATTTACTGCCATTTATTAACAAGCTTTTCCAAGTAAAGTACCGATATGTATGTAATGTATTGTTACAGTTTCATTATTTTTGGTGTTTGCTATTAAATTTTGTGTATTTGATCCTCATTATTAGTCCAACTAGACTAGTAGATCTCAATGCCTCTTTGTTACTGACTGGCTGCTGTGTCTATTGATTGTTGACATTCATGCTTCGAAAATTTCAATTCTGTACTAGGTGTATTGTTTTTTTTTTTATGAAGTTTATGAAGTTGAAAGCTGATGGCTCCCACTCTCATTACACTAACTGCTTATGCTAGTTCTCTGTTTTTTATTGAGTCATCTACCCAGTACATATAGGTAGCAGTATGGCTTTTAGTGCTCACTTTTCTCATGGGTGTGTTTTAAAGAATGACAGTTTGTGATTGTTTTTGGTAGGAATAGTTGGGCTGTCTAGTTAGCTGTCTAGTACTCAGGCAAGCAGTGAGGCAGTTGATGTGTCACTTAGCTGGCATAATTATTGGTCAGTCAGCGACTTAGCCTATCTATCTGTCTGTCCATCTGTCTGTCCATCTGTCTGTCCATCTGTCTGTCCATCTGTCTGTCCATCTGTCTGGCCAGTAGTCAGTCAAGCCTGTGTCAGCTCACTTTGGCTCTGTGTTAGCTAACATGATCTTATTCCCAAAGTCTGTCAGTCTGTCCATTGTCCCTCTGTCTATCTGTCTGTCCATCTGTCCATCCCTCCACCCATCCATCTCTCTACCTGCTTGTCTGTCTGTCTTTCTCTGCCAGAGTCTCCTGTCTGTCTGCCTGCCTATCTACTTATCTGTCTGTCTACCTACCTATCTGCCTGCCTGTCTGTCTTTCTATCTCTCTGCCGACCAGTCTGCCTGCCTGCTTGCCTTTGTCTGCCTGGCAGCCTATCTGCCCGTCTCCTTGTTAGCCTGCCTGCCTTTCTATCAGTTGTTGACTGGGTAGCAGTCTGTTGTTTCTCCGAAGTTTGTTGCTCACTTTGTCCCAGTGTTGGTCCAAATAAGTTAATCTACAATGTTAATTCTGTATTACGACTAACAGGTGACAGTAACAGTACATGAACATGTAATACCAGATGATGACCACCTGACATTATTGTAACTCTTTCAGACATTGACTTGAAAAAGGCTGCCAAGATATTTGCGCAGAAATACTCGTGTGGCTCGTCAGTGACGGGGCCAGATGAAATTGTAATTCAGGGAGATGTCGTTGACGATTTACTGGAGTTTATCCCTGAAAAGTGGCCAGAGGTACAGTATAGCCATACAAATTAACATTTACGCATGCGCAAGAAGGGGCGCAAGTATCGAGTAACAATGTTGCCTTACCATAACGGGCAAGCCAATGCAACAGGTGAAAATGCTATGTCGCCTATAACGTGCTCGGATTATCCGTTGGTTCAAGTACTTTTAAAGAAATTCTGAGCGTAAGGGCCGTACTAGAGGGAATATTGGCCCTCCGTCTCTTTTGTATGGACCTCGCTTGTGGGAAAACGTGCAAGCACGACTTCAGCCTATCGGAGATTTATCGTCGTTTGAGTTATTTTCTGAACTGATAGACCAGCCGATTGTTGAAGCGTTTAGCGCCAATTTTGTCCCAATAGTGATTTACTGTAGTAACATTTTTTCTTTTACATTTGCGGCGATGGGATTATTCATGTTAATAGAGGCAATCTGGAAGTTCTTTGTTGTATGTTTTTGTTTGCTATTTTGGGGGTTGACTCGGTACAAAACCTGGCAAAATACAAAAAGTGATTACTGTATGTGTGCTCATACAACTAACCAATACAATATGTAATTCATGCATAGTCAATGAGTATAAAACAAAAGATGTGTAGAGTCGAGGACCTTCCAATATAAATCGTAGCTTTCGTGTTTATGTTGACCGGTCTTCACATGTATGGTTAATCCCTTTGCAGATTACAAACTGTACATGTAGAATGCTTTTGAATGTTGTCTTGGCCGCCAAAAACACTGCGTTAATTTTTTCTGGTTTTTTTTTTGCAAATTATGCAGATTGACGAGGATAGCATAGATGACCTTGGTGATCTGAAGAGATAATAGTCCTGTAAAAATTCCTTTGTAATGTAAACACAGCCATAATAAATTCTTAATCTAGAGCTGTCTACCTTCTTTTTGAGGCTGTACATCCTATTCTAAGATATAGTACTTTTAAACACAATACTGATAATACTTGGGGATATTTTTTACTAGTTGTGTGGTACGCGTAATTCCGCACGTATTATTGGTGAAACCATCGATTAAGGGATTTGTTATTCCACTGTAACGCCATTTCAAGTATTTCGGCTTGACTGACATACATCCTGCGTCATCCGAAAATCGTACCGGTCGCTTTAGGCGCATGCCAAAGACGTAAACAAAATAAACCTCGACATGTTTTTCGCGTCTTGACCTAATATGGTAAAATAGCGACTGGGTTATGGTAGATTAGACTAATGATGAACAGCTATTCCACTCACGCGTGATAAACAGTAGCCTCTGTTTGACGCGGACATACCCGAGCCTATTTTCAAAGTCAAATGGAGGCTACTGTGTTTATTTTTCTTCAAATATTTTTTACAGCCCAAATATCACTCGGATATTCCCCACTTTTAGCTGGAATATTCAGTCACGTAACGCGTTTAGACCAATCGCACGCGACCGAAAATGTTTGATAAATTGTAAGAGCTCTTAGATATCACGTTCTCTCTTGGAAGGAGAGCTACCTCATTCAATCGCAGGAAGGTGGCACACGTGGGACTGCGCTGGACTTGAACCTATCTATAGTCCACTCGATGCATCTGTTAACGGCAGCCTATATTTTGGTTACCAACTTGGTTGAGTTCTTGAAGAAAGTGCAAGTGTTGCATAAACCGTGTTAAATTGAAAGTAGTCGCGCGATTCATTCACATGTGCGTGTTTGCAACCAGTTATGCAAGCATCCTTTTGGGAGACGGGGAGTTCTCGTAATCAAAGCAAGGACGGTGTTACTGAGAATTCACTGATAGAGATCCTTTTAGTTCATTTTATTGAACTTTTACCATGATTACATTCTAGTTTTCGTTACATTGTGAAATCATAGGCAGTTTAATTCTACTTTAATACTGTTCGTTTGACCGACGATACTCCAGGACTTAATTCAGACACGGTCGTACGCTAATAGAAAACGTACGGGTATTTTTGTATATCGTGTAGTAAACTGATAAACATCTTATTGCCCTACTCTATTTGGGTAGCTTGTGGCTCAGAGACTCAGAAATTCTTAGTAGCGCAGTACAAGAACAGACTACTGTCGTACAGCGAAGGTCGCTTGTAGTAGTACAACAAACGGCTCCTCCACACTTTCCACGAACCAGCATCCTTCAGTTTGGGGATGGGTCGGTTTAACAGCGTGATGGGTGTGCCTGATTTGTAGTGCTCGGCTACCCAGTGAACCGCTTGGTAGATGCCGTTTGACCTGGTTTCCAGCAAACAATCGCACAGATCATCCTTTGGATAAAAGAGAATTCTTAGAAAATTCTGGAAATTGTTCGACTATAGCAGTTTCGGCCAACCTCGTTCCCAGCAACCTCGTTCCCAGGGCTTTATAATATCAAAGGAGAAGCGTTAATCACAGCCGAGCCTGGCGTCACAAAGTAGAATGCAAGTAAACAACATTTTCTTGGTT
>OMLO01001912.1_pt1 | contig 16426 bp, 13 predicted proteins | sample 1674811 | NCBI WGS metagenome assembly OMLO01 (sample SAMN06265003, study PRJEB25207) | coral metagenome | isolation source: Coral host | place: Mexico:La Bocana,Puerto Morelos, Mexico | collected 2008-11-13 | reverse complement strand
GAATTTCATGAGGGGACTCAATCTCTTCCCTATTGCACCGCGAAACCGGATTTCTATTGCACCCACCGCCACGCGGCAACAACTGAGTACCATGGAATCCAGTCACTTGCGAAAGGGCATGAGACCTAAATGCATCTAGATAGCATGCAGTTCGGATGTTAATCAAAAACATCTCAATATGTATATATATATAAACCTACCCATTGCTCTGACAATAGGGATTGAAACAAAGGTATACAGTAATGTATGTATAATACTTCTCAACCCAAATGCATACTACACAAGGTGACGGATGGCAACTATCACTTTGCTATATCTGGGCAAATTTACTGCAGTTATATACTGGTTGGTGGTTTCAACCCGTCTGAAAAATATTCGTCAAAATGGGAATCATCCCCGAGGTTCGGGGTGAAAATAAAGATATTTGAAACCACCACCCAGTATAACATGATTGAATAACCTTTACATTTTTAGGGGGGCCGCTTTTTCGCGACGTTGCCCAAGCTTCCAAATCTCGCTCGATGCGAAATTTAGGTGGGGTTGTTTGTACTGGAGTCATTATATGATACCAAACGTTCATATACATTTTAGCATCAAGTTCGATGTCCTGCGAAGAAAGCAGTTAATGACCCCTGTTTCTACAAAACAATTTTGGCCGAAGGGATCTAAATTCATGGCTATAGTCAACCTACCCTTTTTGTAACGTACCCTTCTGAGGGGTTTAATAAGTCATAGGATGCATGGGACTGGTATATCTATATTTATCTACATGTACCATAAAGATTATATAGCCATTCATGGATCGGTAAATATACCATATCCCATGGTAATCCTTAGGGGATCCATAAGCTCCCTTAATGGATCCTCGGCCGTAACGCCAAGCCGCACGGACATCCATGGTATCTGATACAAAGGCGAGTTGGCATCGTTGACGCCGTAGGGTTCTGCCCAGGTTTTCTCCCAGGCGTCTAAGGTAGCGCCGGTCCAATAGAAGTTGTCACCCACACTGGCGATGAACAGCAAGTGCTTTCCTGGCAGCACTTGCATACCAAACCAACATGGTGAAACCAAAAGAAGAGACGGAGAAAAACAGAAAGAAAACACTCAGAGCAGAATGAAGAAACAAGAAACAAAAGAAACAAAAACTACAAATATGTGGGATAATTAATTCAAAAAAACTTCCAATAAGCAAATCAATAAATACGCCAAAAACAAAGAAACAAGTAAACGAATGAACCAACAAATAAATAAATACACAAACAAATAAATAAGTAATCCAATAAACAGATCCATAAATAAGTTAACCAATTCAAAAACAATAAGATCTTATTAAATGAATCGATCACAAATGAATGACCACATCAGAACAGCATGAATGAGCTGGACAAAGCCAGCAACGCAATGCAAGTTTCAACTTTTCAAGAAAATGCAAACTGAAAATTGTCCAACAAGTCTTTGTTGAAGTAAAGAACGCTCATCAAAATAGTTTACATGTTAAACAATTTCAAACATCATCTCACTATCGAAAGAACTCTGTACTTCGCCGACCTGAAGTGTCCTCAACAAAAGCTTGCCGAGATCTTTGTTGGTAGAATCTTTTGATTTTGTAGATATACGGTATACATGACTTTAAAAAAAATCCTCCCTGTCCCCTCAGAACACCAATCCAGTTCGTGTTTTTTTCTGGCTTCAAATTTTTGACCCCCGGCAGGTCTCCAAGAAAATGTGCTTTAAAAAAAGTGGGGAAATGCTAAGGTCAATAACATCCCAAATCCACGGATGGTAGGCATTCCTGGATACCTTTCAAAACGGAGGCCTCCAAATCACCACGGCCTCTGGCACCCCACCTGAGTCGAAGGTTTTTGACAGGGCACCCTTCAAGGGTATCAAGAGAAGGCTTCTCAACCTACCTAGATTATCCTGATTCTATCAGCGTTTCATTTGGGGTACCTTTGTTGTGTGTACAGGTTCTGTTGGAAAAGATTTTCCAGCAAGTCCAGCTGAGTTTTCGTGCATTGGCTTTGCTGACTGAGAGAAAAAGTCATCCTGGCAAACTCTTGATGACTAGCCATCAGCAGGATCATGTGTTTTGAGTTGTTCCGATGACATGTGGCAATGCTACTACAAGTTTGCATGAACAGCGTCAAAAATCATGGAATTATTCCAACACATCTAAGCCAATCTATGCTTCTATCCATTCCTGGGAGCCATCCCTTCCAAACAAATGGTTAAATGACAAGTGATATCAAATCTTCTCGTTCCAAGGTGAAACAGGTGAAACGGGTCAAACCTGCCACCACATGACACGTGACATCTCCTGGCTGACCCAGCACGGCTGCTTGCATGGCATGGGCCTTGACTGTGTTGCAAACGAGAAACATCTTTTTTGGTGATTTCAGAAGCAGTGTACTAGGGATCGAGAGAGTTTTGGGGAGAAAGGGTACACCAGGCATACCATCAACTAAGTCGTAAAGATGCATCTTTAAATTCAGTTGTTCATGTCATTTCATGTCAGTTTTTCTTGCTGAACGTCACCTTTTCTGTGCGACAGACAATGCTTCCCTTCTCAAAGATTTCGCTGAAAGGGGCTGAGTGAAATTTGTTCCCATGACAGAAGTCGCTGCTTGTTGTCACTGTGACCCGGGCGCATAGCTAATGCCCTTGACAATCTCAGACCTCAATAAAAGTGCAGCTTCCAAATACCAGCTTTTCATCAACTCAATAGATGTCTTTCTGAAACACCACTTCCCCAAGTTCGTGGCACCACAGAAGCGACTGGCAGAAGCCTCGGTGGGTCGAAAATGCGGCTTTCGGGGTGTCCTTCCCCAAGCTGAGACATCCTCCCGCAAAAACCCTGCCTCAGGACTGCGACTAGCAAACCTCAGGCTCAGACTATGTTTATTGCAAGGTTTGAAAAGTAAAGATGAGTGCGGATGTGCTAAGATTTGACCAAATTTTCGAGACTTTCTACGCCATCTACTGGAGTCCAAAAGTTGTCACGTCTCGTGCAAAATGTTGGAGATAGCGTCTGCAGCTACGGATCCTTCGAAATTTCGCAGTTTTGGAACTTCCCTCCAATGATCCATGTCTGCCCGATGTTTCCGGATTCAACCCAGTACGACCTAGAAATGAATTTGATTCAAAATTTTAGTGCATGATGGATTCCATCAAGTGAACTTCAACATTCAAACTCAGCATGTTCTACAAATCCTTAGCAAAATGACCAGCAACATAAACCCAGGACCACAGGTTCTCTCAAGACATCCCCGATTTTCATGGAAAATGGTGAACTCCAGTAGCCAAGCAACTCGTCTTCATGTTGTTGCTGTTTTACCTGGAGCGTTTCAAGAAACACAGAATTTGCTGATAAATAAAAACGTAAAAAAAACCCTCTTCAGCACAAATCTTCAATTTATTCCCATGTTTTTTGAACAGTTGCAATTTCATTGCGATTCAAGCCTTCTGAGTTTGGCAATGTTTCACATTTTTCAACCAACATCGAATGGAGGAAACTCCAAGACCCAGATTTCATACTGTATACAACCCGGAGTCAATAAGGATATAGTCTCAAAGGATGGCAGAAGCAAAGAAACGCTTCAGAAAACCAAAAGTGACTTGAATGAAATAACCTGTTCCAAAAAACAAAAACCTCCGTTGCATTTGCACCTAGGACCTAGTTAGTAGGTGACAGGTTCGGAGACCGGAGGCGTGTTGCACAGAGGACGTTCATTGTGTCGTTCCATGTTTCAAGTCAAGGGAAATGTGCACCGTTTTTGAACAACTTTGCGCCCCGCCTTGACGTTGAATCGCTGCAGTGTTTCAACATTTGATGCTTCGCAAAGATAAAGTTTTGAACCATGGAAATACTGCCCAAGAAACATATGTTCGACAAGTGCCATGCCTCAACACAAAAACAGACAACAAAAATCCAAATAACGCACATATTGTTTATTCGATTCACCAGCAACATTGCAAGTAAACCGGATGATGATCGTCATGAAAAAAATGGTACTGATGAGGATGAGGATGATGATGATGATGATGATGATGAATGTGATGAATGTCATGAATATGATGAATATGATGACCATGATGATGGTATCATTGGAACCTTTCAAAACACCACCAGAGGATACATTCTTTGCAAATTTGTGCCTCTACACAAATCAAGAAAAAAACTTTAAAAAAACAATTTAAGAACTAAAAAAAGCTATCAAAAAAATTAAATTCCACCGTTGGTTCCATGGGCTTCGCTTCAATTCTTAGGCTTCCAAAACAACAATTGAAAAAGAAGTGACCGTGCAGAAAAAAAATTGTACAACTCTTTTTTCCAGTGACTATATAGTGGTAAAGTTTCGCTAAAAAAGGCGCAAAACGTTGTTTGTCTTCGGCGGGGTGTTGCTCAAAGGTCGTTGTTGTCGATACATAGGTTTGGGCATGTATAAAGTATGGGAACAAGACACCAAAGGCGATAGCAAATGTCGAAGACAAATGCTAGAAAAAAACAATACCAGATCGAGGACGCGCAGGGTGGCTTCAAGTGAAAAAATTGCATTTACCACTAAACCAAAAACCGAAGATTTTTTTTTTTGAACTATGCTGCGCGCGTCATTACAACAGTGGCAGTCATTGAACTGTGCTATAATTGTCATTGTTAGACAACGGTGACTGAAAAAGATCAGGGACTAGCCAGAACAAAAGCAAACAAACCCCCAACCACAAAACAAGACAACAACCAGTCCCTGACCAAACGAGGTGAAAAGGTGAAACGGGCTCAGGGTCTCACTACCAATGATGCCAATGCCCAGACACTTTGCTCCGATAGACACTGTCTCTTGCAGACAGAATAGATTTCCTTGTCCAAGGATTCCTCCCATTCGTCATTCAGAGCGATTGCTAAGAAAATACCGGGAAGCCCTGTTTGGAACTATAGTTGGGTCCATGCGTGTATTCATCTTCCAATGGAAGCAGAAGTGCTTGAACAGGTATGAGCTATTCAAGCACTCCGGCTTCCAGGTATGAGCAATGTCCGATCAGCTCGGATGCAACCCTCTTCAAGTACAGTAGGCCAAAAGAAGAGGTGACCAAAGATAGTGCAACCACTGGTCGGAAGCAAGACCCTGATGCATCATCACGCCACCAATAGACTGACTTGATTGCCAGTGAGCACCAAGTCATGTTGAGGCCAAGCATGGGCCACACCATGGAATTCCGTAGCCAACATCACTATCCGGATGCAGCTGCATCCTATTTCTTCTCGAACCCTTCAAGCGGACCCACCCAAGAAATAAAGGGAACAACTACCCTTCAATGGCCCTTCCAACCACTGTTTCCTGCCAACAAAAGTGGCTATGTAACAGCAATACCGTCATCGACTTGCTTCCGCTTCTTTCTCCGGAACTTCGAGATATCTTGCTGACTAACAATAAACTGAGGCGATATGACTTGTTCTTTCTCTCTGAGCATACTGTATGCTGGTAATCATTACGTGCTCACCAGGAAACACTACAGGGGGAGCTGATTGACGAAGCCGTCATAGTTGGTCATGTGCCGTACGCCAGGCGCGCCAAGCATAAGCCATTGGTGTAAGGGTTTCTTATGAAAGTCCAACTTATTAAGAGATATTTGTTGCCAGGAAAACCTCAAGCAATTTATATCTCACGAGTGAAACGTGTGAAATGTGAAACTGCACCCACCTCAGAGTCCGCTCAGTTTATCTTGGCTTGGCGAAGCGAAGACAGCGTAGAAAGCGCAGAAAGCAGCCAAAGCGAAGCATTGGCAGCAGCGCTATTCCAGAAGCGGCTCGAAGTTGGCGACAGCAAAAAGTCCGGCGTGAGGGCAGTATCCAAAAATACGTAAAACAAGTAATGAAGAAAGTATTTGAAAAAGACACATGAGGGAGCCAGTTGGAGAGATTGTAATGACAATTTGTAATTATAACGATTTGGAGAGATAAGAGTTGGAAACGGATGAACCCGGAAGTACCTGGTATGCAAAGGATCACACGAAAAGTGAACTATGAAAAAGCCTCCAAACGAGAAGATGGAAATACAAGAGTGCATTGGAGGCAAGGTGGAAGAGAAGATACCTCTGCGGTCAAGCATAGGACATGGAGTCCAGGAAAAACTGAAAAATTTGAAGATGAAAAGAACTCAGGCGAGGAGGGAGAAGGACCCAAGTCGGAATGTAGGGAGATCAGGGAAAGTAGATGTAGCGCATCGGCTCAAGCCTACCCCGATTGGAGCAGTTGGGCTCTTGTCCTAGGATGCCTCTACTTTTGATGGCATCTCTCCCATCTATAGATGAACTGTGGCAATATTGGAGAGGTACGGTCTGGAGCGACCGTCCGAAGAAACTGAGATCCATGTCTTTCGTGTGATCCTCAAGCCCTCCCTCGATGAGGTATTTTTTTTTTGAACTAAGCTGCGCTCGTCATTACAACTGTGGCAGTCATGAATCTATGCTAAAGTAGTCATTGTTAGACAACTCGATCAAAATGAAAGGCCAGGGACAGAAAGCACAAACACCCACAAACAAACACCCAAAAACAAAACCCCAAAAAACACAAACAAGCCAACAACCAACAAGTTCCTGACCGATCAATGAAAAGGTGAGACAAGGTGAAACACGCTCTCACTACCTCTCAGAATACCCAAAACCCCGGCTCTCACAACGTCTTCAGCACCTTATAGCCAATGATGCCAATGTCCTTTCATTCTAATGGGTACAATTCCTGGCAGTCAGCATCGAAGTGATCCAAGAAGTCCTCTAATCTTCACACATAGCAAGGAGAAAAATACTAATAGCCCTGCGTGCCACTATATTCCTTGCAGTCAACATCGATGTACATCCAAGATTCCTCATGTCTTCGTACACGGCAAGAGAATCCATTGATGAGCCCTGCGTGCCACTATAGTTACCCACAGTTCCAGCATCCAAAGAAGCAGAAGTGCTTGAACAGGTATAAGCTATCCAAGCACTCCGGCTTCCAGGCATGAATTGGTCACTGACCAGCTCCATGCACCCCATTGCAAAAGGTGGCCACTCGAAGGTGGCCAAAGAGAGTGCACTCCAGCAAGAGCAGGGCAACAGGGACCCATGCTGTGTCGGCTACCCAGCCAGGGCACCGTCTTCAACTTGCTTCCTCTTCTTTCTTCTCTTCCTCAATACAGCTTGCTGATTGTTGGTGAATTGAAGGGATATGACCTGTTCTTCTTCCCGCACTTGAGCATACATGTCCATGCAAAGCCCTGTTTCACCTGGAAACACTACGGGCGGGGCTGGTTGGCGTAGCTGCCGCAGCTGGCTCTGTCCAACCAGGCCCTTTGGTTTCAAGGTGATTTTTCAAAAGCTTCCATTGAGGAAGGATGTTGCCCCACATGCTGAGAACGTCATACTTCTTCCGTAGGCGGTGAAAGTCATGGCCGACAGGGCGTAAACCCCTGCAAACCAATCATCCAATGATAAGTCGTTGGGAAGAAAGACAGAGAGCTGCAACTTCTCAGCTCTAGTGATGGCCCAACGTGCAGCCCCTTTGTTTCGAAACACCCCAACAATGACACCCTGTCTCAAGGTCGGAAGGGCAGCAAGGTACCGTTCAACAGGCAGCTGAATCCAATCAGCTTTGATAGTGCCTGTTAACATACGAATGTTACTTTCTCTGTCACCATCTCTGTAGTTGCCGACCTTGAACTGCATACGCCTGTTGGCCCTTGCCTCCTGCCACTGCTTTCTGATATCAATAGGAGCCTCAGCCTGGTCCATCCAAGATGGGTGGGCAGCACGATAGCTATCCTCCTTCTGTTGCAACTGTTGCAAAACCACTGGGGCCCAGTGGGCTGGAAACCACACCTGCAGAGTATCCGCATAGCTAATCCCTCCAATCCAGTCACAGAATCTGGTGCCAGAGGCGGACGGTTTCCGTTTCTTGGGTGGCCGAGGGTGTGCGGCGACACGAGCCAAACCACTGCTAGGTCGATTCCTCTCTCCTGTCCTTGTCGCATTGTATCGGGACGATGAATGTAACAGTTCTTGATAGATGGGCTGGATCCAGTAGTTGGAGCTTACACTGTTCCAGCAAAGGCCAACCAAACACAAACAACTTGCATATATAAATGCAAGTATACAAGGAAGTTTCTTACGTCGCACGTATAAATATAATGTATATATCCGGCAACCTAACGGCGAGTATGTATCATGATATATACGCAACTCACATCACATGCAAACAAATGACATCACTCCAAAAACACAAAACCACATCACTGAAAGGGAGTTGAATGACATCTGAAAGAATGATCACCGATCGCACTTTTTCCTCTTTTTTGTCCAAGCCAGTTGGGAGGTCACGAACCCAAATTGTTTTGGGCAAACGTTCCAACAACGATCCTGCATTCCATCCGGCACGTCGCGTCACAACCCCCAACCGATCAAGGACGTCAAATAATTGGATTATCTCTTCTGTTCAAAACTTCCTGCACGAGAGATGCAAAGTCCACCGCATGTTCACTAACACCTTTCAAGCCACTAAAGTCTAATCTAGATGGTGGGTCGGCTGGATTGGATGCACTCGGCACGCGTTCAAACCACAAGCTGATGCGTGATTCTGCCTCAAGCTCGGCAAGAATGCTGGCTATTGCTGACACAAAGTCGTTCTTTGAACCCAGTTTGATCAGAGATGCAAGAACACTATCATTGTCGCAAAAGAGCACCACTTGCAAATCTGATAGTCCATGCAGCCAAACCTTGACACCAGCTAATAAGGCCAGCGCTTCAAGTTCAGCAATAATCGTTTCTTGACCTTGCTTCTTGATGAGCTCCACCAAGTCTGAGGGCATGGCGTAACTGAAGTAGCCCAAGACAATGCCATCACCATCATAGACCAACCCGCCAAGACCTGCCAGACCAGGTTCAAAACAAGCATCCGTATAGATATGTCGCACACCTTTGTGACAACAGTTTACAATTCTCGGCGATGACGTCAAGACTCTATCTCTGAGGAAAATGAGGGACCTTCTGAGTTCATCATCAACTCTGACAAAAGGCGAGCCATGAATGCGCTTGCTTACAACTCTCAAGGCAGCGTGTGCGTTACGTCCATAGATGAAGCTCTCAACAAAGATCAACCGCCCCCGAACTACTTCAAGCTCGGATCTGCTGCTTCTGCCACATTTGAGAATCTTGTCGATGTGTTCACCTATCTCCTTGCAACGATGGGGAGAATTCAACACCTTCACAGTGAGAAGCTTGGTGTCTGCCAAATCAAACACCACACCCAATGCACGAGCTATGGAGTCAAAAGCCCCTCCTTTCTCAGAAGATGTCTCCCAACCGAGCAAGGAAAACAGTCCATCAACAATGAAGTTGGTGTGTTTCGAAAGGCTCAAATCTTCCACCACCATGAAGTCATCAAAATATACGGACCAATGCAAAAACATCAGTGCAACGCCAACAAACCAAATAGCGTGAGATGTTCGGCAAAACCCTGTTACAGCAGCCCTTGCCCCGAAAGGAAGAGTCTTACAATTGTAGATTCGAGGTTTGCCCGAGTCTGGCTCTTTCACACACAAAAAGGAATCATTAAGACTTTCAACCGAAATGGGCAGTTGTTTATACGCCTTTCTCAAGTCAACTGTTTTGGCTTGCAAGTCATGCGTCACACCCTTGTTCCTGCAGAGTCTGAGGCGATATGCAAGACCGGCAATTATGAAGTCAACCCCATGAATGACAATACTTTCTTTGGTTCCATTGGTCAGGTTGACAAGAGATTCGGTAAAATCATCAATTGGCCTGACCTTCTCAATGCGGTCACCATTGCTATCGGTGGAATGTTGAATGACTCCAAATCTACGTGCGCAAACTGCAAGGTCATCCAGATGACTCAATGGGATAGGGCCAGTCAGCCATCCGGCTTCCAGCTCTTTCAACGTGGCTTCATACACACCTTTGCAAATCTTCTCATCCATGGGTTTGGCCACTGACGCAACGATGGCTTGCCTATTCATGGCAGCTGATTCTCGCACCTGTTTGGGAGTCAAGGTTGCAAACGTTTCACGGTGCACGAAAACATGTGATCGTGGCAATTCGCCCATCAGGTCAAAACCTCTCGAGATTTCTTCGACGAGCTTGGCATCTTTATAACCACTCGCCTTGAGCATTTCTTCAAAAACCAAAAGTCGCTTGCTGTTAAGTACCTCAGAGCAGTGATTCGGCAAGGACTCTTTGAATGAGATTTCACGCTCACGGAGTTCACAAGCTCTCAAGAACCATTTCCTTGATATGGCAGTCCTTTCTTTCGACAAATCCGAGGGACTTACGGGGCTTTTGGGTGTTCTTTGGCCAGGGCTCTGGTCACAAAGTCGTGAGGCGACCATTGGATACCTACACTAATTTCTCTGATATTCTCTGGGCTACTATGGTCATGACTTGAACTCATTGTGTCCTTCAATTTGCGGTCACCACCCCCATAGATATGAGATTTAAGGACACGAGCATGAGCTGGAACAACGGTTAAGTGCGAGTCAGAGCAACGAACCATGGTTGGAATCTTCCAATCGGAGGCAAACTTGGGTGCATGTGGCACAAGATTGGATGGGCCTGTCAAAGTAACAACTCGTTGAAATTCTGACACTAGAGGCGGGATTTTCTTACCTCTAGGTTGCTTATCCGCTCCAATCTGGCTATGTTTGTTGTTGTGGCCGGTAATTGCTGTGTCTTCTCCAAGTTCATTGGGTAGACATTCATAACCAGCTGCCTGCAAGTGTTGACACAACAAATCAGCATACCTTTTGCACAATAGAGGAGGATAAGCAGTCTCCAAGGATGTGGCCCAAGTTTTGTTGTATCCCCACTGTTCGTGGGTATGGCTGCCATCGCACAAGATTGCAAGCTTGCACAACTGTGGACAATTATGTAAAAGCAACGTGTGTTTTCGTCTGCGACTGCCATGCATGCAGTGGTGGAAGAATGTCTGAAAAAGGTGGTCCTTAAGGCCTTGCAGGTGTTTGGAAAAATGAGATGTGGCCCAGAAATGGGATCTGGCAGGATTCTCAACAGACACCACAATTTTCATGCGAAGACAATGTGCTACCACTTTACCTGCTATGTCATATAGGAGGTTGGCTGAAGCAACACGATCACGATTTACACCACGAAGCCACGGAAAACCGTCAGGATACCTCTCGCTTCTGAGCGGCCGAGGTGATGGTCCTTTTTTTCGGACTATTTCCCTAGCCCTGCTAGCTGTTCCACATGGTGGGGCCAGGTGGACCCCTATGAGGTTTGGACGATTCAAAATCTGCCACAGAAGAGTTTGTGCATGTTCCTGCCTCAAATCTAAGCGAATGACTGGTGCCTTACACTTAGCGCTAACTGAAGAATCCACTCCAACACTGGCATGGAGCCCCACTTTTCTCACTGCAGCCGTCAAGCCTGCGGTTCCGGCAAAGATTTCAACGAAGAGGCTATGGTTAATATTCCTCTTGGGTTCACACGGTCCATGTGATAAATCATGCTGCAAAGGGCTGGCGACATTTGGAGTGTGTTTGAGTTTGTCTTGACACATGTTGCCATCGGCACGTGGAGATGTTGCATCGCAAGTGTGTTCGACTTTGATGCTGTTGGCTATCTTGAGTCAGTGCATGAGGCTTTGTCGTATCACCATGCAAAGGAAAAACAGAAGAAATTTGCGACGGAAAAACTTTGGATCTTTTGGATTCATGCAAGGGCCCCGACGTGGAGCCATCTAATTTCCTTTTGGCTTGTTTCAAACGCTCCTGAAGCATGGTCTTCTTGGAAGGTTCAAGAGGAGTTTGAAGTGCCAACGATGTTGCGGGACCTAGTCACTCGGTGTCCTTTTTGCACTTCATCTGGGGATGGTCACCAAAACACTTCACGCACACATGCTTGCCCCTCTTACATGATGATCCTGGTTTGGCATACTTACATCCATGCTTCATGTTGAAATTGAAGCAAACACGTTCACCCTCATCCGTGTTGTGGTGAAGCCCCAAAAGTTCTTTAGGGGCTTTGCCTTTCCCCTTTCCTTTTCCACCTTTAGGAGGCTTGTCAGGTTTTGGTGGCTTTGGCTGCTTGGTCTTTCCAACAGGCATGGGCAACAAATGGAAATTGATGGATGAGTCGGATTCCAAGTTCTGAAGCTCCGTATCCAGGGGAAGGTCTCCAGTGACACTGCGTTTCAAACTTGTGACGCGCTCTGCCAGCTTGATCCAAGCCTGCCTATCGGCACGCAAAATCTGCTCCATGGTCGGCTTGCTGAAGTTCGGCGGCGGAGCACTGGTGAGGTGATTGAACAAAAACCTATGCCACCTTTCCATACAAGAAAAACTGCAAATGCCAATCAAATCACACGCAAGGCTTCTTCTGGTCAATGCTTGCGACAAATCAAATTCACTTAAGATTGCAACCTTGTCTGAATGCTTCCCTTCTGAGACCTTGAGGTGCTGGGCATCAATGACCAACTCCTTGGGAGGACGGTCCTTGGACACTTCTGCACTCCTGGTCCCAAATTTGTGTGGCTGAAGATAAAAGATAGCGTCTTTCTCTGCCATTTCTAAAACTAAGTCATAAGAGCTATGCGAACACTCAAGTGGACCTGTCAGATCATAACCTATCAGCTTCTGCTTCTGTTTGCGAATACGTTCAGCCCTTTCAGCTGGCACCAACTCTTTCTTAGATGATTCCCCCCCTTCAACTTGTGATTTGAGATGTTGCACTGCAAGAGTCTGGGCATCAAACATGAGCCTACGCAAAGCTGACACTGTTCCTACGACTACGGCATGTGGATCTGATGAGTTGATGAGGGATCGAAGGTTGTCTTCACTGGGGTTTGACCCCGGCGTGGTAATAGCAAATGCAAGTTTGGCTAATGTCGTCACACCTTGCGCCTTCAAAATGTTGATCTCGGCTTCACTAAGTCCGCAACTCGCTGCCCTGCTTTCGAAGGCCGCTGATGACTCCAAAACTGATGCCATGACGAATGCACTATGATGAAATCAAGAGAATCTTGTTGCATCTCATGGGCCATGTTGCATGCAAGTTGGAATTTTATGTTAAGCAAAAGATTATCAAAATGTTTTGCTCAATGCTCCACAAGTTTGAATTTTTTGTTTGGATTCGAAAACATGTCACTTTCGTCAACATGAACTCATTCCGTCATTGAGCCTGCAGCGTCACTTCCAGCAATGGCCGGCATGATGCACATTCCTGCATGTTATCACACTCCTGCAAGATCCACCAATCATCTGACCTGAACCTGTCCGGCAATGGTCCAAACGTCGTCACTTGTCCTGCATGTCACATCTCTTAGATGTCACTTTGTCCAGCACACTGTCACTAAGATGCATGTGATCACACGCCATAGACATCATGTCATCTGACTCCTGCATGTTATCACTGGATACAACAATCGTGGATTATTCACTATGACTGTCATACGTCCCGCAAAGGTCTATGTGTTACTCCTGCAAGTTTCAGTCTCTCCATGCACGTGTTATTTCATGAGACTTGTCCAGCAAGAAAAGCAATGCAACTTTTCATAAAGGCGCAACACGACAAGGTCACTTCTTGTGCCTCTTGAAAGCCCTGTCAAGCGCTGCCACGGCGGTCTCATAGGATCGAACGGGTTTTCCGACATTGCATTGCTTGCATTTCCACTCATTGCAGTAAACTGGACTTGTAAAGATTTTGTAGGCCTTGCTGATCTTCCTGCCACAGAGAAAAGACTCGACGGCATCCTTTTCAGGGTATAGGTGCAAAGCTTTGGACTTGATGTGTTGGTACACAACACACCCTTCCTTCCACATAGTACGCTCAGCACGTTCACCACTGATGGTTCCAAAGATGTCAACATCCGAGCCACAACTTGAAGAGGAGGAAGAATCACTTGAGCCCGAGTCGCTTTCAAACAATGAGTCGTTTGCACCTTCACCTTCACCATCTCGATGCTCATGAAGCTCACCATCTGCCAAGAATCTGGATGCTGCCGTGACGCCATTCGATTCATGATCCACCAGCGCGTAGCCATCGTCAGTCATGTCCTCAAGTGACTCATGCATCGAAGCTTCACTGTCTCCTTTTCCGTTTTCATTGGGAGACACCACCAAGGCAGACTTTGACAAACGCTCCTTGCCAGGGGCCAAATCTTCAGGCTGCTGTTGTTGCTCATCAAGGACGTCTTTGAAGATGCCTGAACGGGTCTCGTCAGGATGGAACGTTCCATCTTTCACGCTACCAATCATCTTCTGTAAGATCCTGAGTGGCCCCGATAAGAGGTCCCTGCTGTAAGTTTCAAGAGCACCAAACTTCTTGACACTATGATGTCCTAAAATCAGTCGATCAGAAGGTGCAGCCCCATACCGTGCAAGATAGGATAGAAGCGTTGCCTTGGCTCCGTGTGGAGTCAATGCGGATAGATTCTCGGACCCACCAGCCTGCTCCAAGACCGAGCGAAACCATCTTCCCACCTCAGCATTGGTGAGGCTCCTGGATGTCCAAGACCCAAGCGGATCTGGTGCAGCTATCAACGAACCACGTGGTCTCTCATCAAAAGCTAGGCCAGACATCCGAGCTACTTTGCAAAATTGAACCCCCCATAAGCCTGTTGAAAATCCACGGACTGGGGCTACCAGAGGCAAAGCCAGACCCAATCCATCTGCAGAGGACCGCATCTTGTGTGATGCCGAGTGCATTTCAATGAATCCCAGCTCAGGATGATCCTCAGGGATGTCCTCCACGAACTTCTCGATGTCTCTCAGGTCGCCAAAACGTGCACAAGCAAAAACAGCGAACAAGATGCATCCACATATGTATCTGTCAACAATTGAATGACTGTCGCACATGAGGTACTCCTCAAGGACCACAAGTTCGCTCACACGGAAAGGTCTGGACTGTTTCCTCCTGGGCCTTGTCGATGACATTCCCCTCAACGTTCCACGCACAAGAGGGTCCAAGTGAATATTGGGATCCGAATCAACTCCTAGGACATGAGTCAAGAAGCCAACACATTCGATCCACCCAGTGAACACTGACCTGGCAGCCCCAACGTCTGTAAGGTGCTTGAAATACTTTCGAGTGTCGTCCAACACCAAAGGAAACAGAATTGCATCGGGGTTATCCTGCAGGCCCCATTGCATGTATTTCTTCACTTGGCTGGCTCTTTTGCGCAAAGTGGCATTGCTACGACCTCCAAGGGCAGTCCTGACAGCGCTTGTTTGCATGTCCTTGTCAAGAGACTCCATGAAACGACCAACCGAAGATGCACGAGGGCAGTGCATAATGATGGCTTCCCAGCGCAACATAACAAGTTTCAGCTGGACGTCTTGATCTTCAAGTTTCGTTCTGAAAAGCCCAAATTGAACACACGATTCAAAAACAGTCTTCGATGAAGTCACCACGCTGTTACTTGCTGCAGGTTCCAATGACTGGGAAACAACAGGGTCAAAATAACCAACTGGCATGTCAATCTGAGGCAACAACATGTCTTTGGTCTCACCAAAAATCGAAGCCATAATGCCTTGCTGCCACGGATATTGCAGGCCTGTCCTCGTCCCATTGGAACTTGCCGCTTCTGAAATGACTGCATCAAGATTGGCTAAATCAAAAACTGGTTGTGAAATCGAAACGCCATCCTCACTACACACTGCAGTTCGGTCAAGGCAAGAATTGCAGAAATCATTCTCTGAATTGTTTCCATCGACAGGAGAGTTAGGAGGCTCACTAATGCAGTTGTTACCATCAACCCATTCTGGCAAAGGCAAAGCAGTTCCCGGCGTATCAAGTCCATTCACAATTTCATCAGGATCTTCCATGGAACTACAATCTAGCCATAGGAACCCTTTAGGCCCCCCAAACCCCCCAGTACTCACAGAAATTTTTCTGCAACTCAACTTCCGTTATATCATGGCACTTTGAGACAAATAACAACGGATGACATCTAGTGAACATGTGGTGTGAAGAACATGCACATCTCAAACTGTTGTCCACATTTGTTTATTTGCATATATTCAAATATACAAGAGTGCACTGCAAACATACACACCACAGCACATCCGGCATGACAAAACAAATTGTTGTTGTCTGAAGTCTTCCTTGTTTTTCTTTTTTTTTGGTTGGCCACGTACGTATGCACATGCATACACTATATGCCTGCACGCGTGTAAGGTGCTATCTGTACCAGAGAGCAAACTTACACTGTTCCAGCAAAGGCCAACCAAACACAAACAACTTGCAAATATAAATGCAAGTATACAAGGAAGTTTCTTACGCCGCACGTATAAATATAATGTATATATCCGGCAACCTAACGGCGAGTATATATCATGATATATACACAACTCACATCACATGCAAACAAATGACATCACTCCAAAAACACAAAACCACATCACTGAAAGGGAGTTGAATGACA
>OMLO01001911.1_pt1 | contig 16431 bp, 18 predicted proteins | sample 1674811 | NCBI WGS metagenome assembly OMLO01 (sample SAMN06265003, study PRJEB25207) | coral metagenome | isolation source: Coral host | place: Mexico:La Bocana,Puerto Morelos, Mexico | collected 2008-11-13 | reverse complement strand
TGTTTGGGGTTTCATGGCCTGCTTACCTAAATGAAGTTGCCATTAAGAAGCACAGGATTATATACTCGTACATATAAATATATACTGTATACACTGCTGTTTTTTTTTGAACTAGAAATATAGATGTATATACAGTAGATATTATAGATATAGATTATACTTGCTATTTTCATTTCTGCATGTATTTTTGTTAGACGCCTGGGTCATGACTTGCTTGGTCTCATTATCAATTTGGGATGGTGTTCTCAATGCCTCAAAATCACGAAAGGCGGAGTCTTGTTTCAGTGCTTCAAGATATCAAGTAGGTGGATCACAACCCCTAGATAGGATACGTGTGAGCATATCACTCGGTAACTCCAATGATCCAGCAAGTTTAAGATCTTGTTTGGTGATGAATCAAATGATTTGACTTGATGTAGCATGACAATGGAGTCAGAATGCATTCTTGTTTTTTTTTGAGATTCTATTTTTGAAGAACACGAGATGCGATTTGGTAAACCAAACGGCCCCAACTTCTTGGTTGTCCAATTTTCTTCAGGACATTTTGGGGTGGTTTGATATGTCCCAATTCATCGAAGAAAGGTGGCAACGCCACAACAAGACATGGGAGGTTGACTTGCTTCTCTGTTTTAAGGGGCGTTAGTTACCCCTAAGACTAACATGACAAATGGATAATCATGATTTTTTAATGGGAGATACATCTTCAAATGGTTGGGTTTCCATTGTCATGTTAGTTTTGTGGGGTGTACTTGGATGTCCCAGGAAGTTAGTAAATGGTTAGTAATTGGGGTATAACCTAGTTATAAATGGGGTATATGGGGTTAAAACCTACTTACTAACCATTTACTATCTTCCTGGGACATCCAAGTACCAAACCATCCAGTTGAAGCGGGCCTCTTACAAATTAAATGGATGGACTCCTAATTGACAAGTCGTTAAATCCCACCAATCTGCGTGGAATTTGCATCTACAAAATCTGAACACTCCCAGTCGCTTCACAGATGGTATGTCTAAGGATCTCTTCCGCCAATATTTAGACTGTAGGATGTCCCTTGTCAAACAGCATTTGTCTTTGTAAACCAGAAAGGAATAGATTAACCAACATGAACCACGGGCTTGTTTTTTTAAGTGAGAAACTATACATGTTTTTTCCATGTGATAGATTTTGTGCTAGGGATGTATCAGGAAATTATAAAACGTATATACGTTGTATACATACGCAGACCATCCAACATGTATGGCATATTTACATACATTTGTTATAGAAATCAACCAAATGTAGGTAAATATACCAGTCCCATGGATGGTACGGGACAGAACATTCATAAACATGATTGAAAATCGATCAGAGAGGTAAATGCATGCAATTGAACGTTCGATATGTTTCTTGCGGCATTTTTTTCTTCCAAAGGTTCCCCTGCTAAAAGTTTAAATCTTAGTTAGATTTGTTTGTTTGGCACTTGGAAAAAGTTCCAAACAAATTATCCCAAATGGTAGGAAGTGATGGTGATGAATCCCGTGATAGGAAGTAAAAAATCACCTTTAACAAATCCCAGGTTTCAGTGGGTTACATCTAAAATCCCACTGTCAACGGTCTTGGCTGCCTTGCAGCTGTTTCTCCTTTTTTGAAACATAGAAATGGAAAACTGAGATGGGAATTCAATACGCAATACATCTTCAGCAGGTGGTTTTTTCCATGTATTTCCTAGTAAAACACATTGAAAGACACTGGACGCTTTCCCCCCCGGTCCCGTGTTTCTAAAGAGAACCCCAACATACCCCTGGAGCCAAACCCCTGTCCTCCCCTTTCACCCTCAAATGAAAGGCGGAATTCCGAAACATAAACTGGAACAGTTCTGGGGTCTGGGGTATGTTCCAGGGGTATGTTGGAAAATTCTTAGACTTGTTAGTTTACCAGATTTGCAAAGATTTGCCATATTTTTTGGGATGGTTGAGATTCGATTAAGTGACCTTTGGCCTGGTGGAGGTTTGAACAACCAGTTCGCCCATGAAAATAGACCTGGCTTCGCCCCAAAAGAGGAAGGCAATGGACTTGTCCCCCAACTGCCACCATTTTTTTCAGGGGTAAACTCGCTGTTAGTTTTAGGGCGTGTGTTCCTCATGTGTGATTTTGCTACAAACAAACTCAACCAAACTCATTCATTGGACACCTCTCCGCAAAAAATGAACAAACGGATGCCAAACATCATGGGCCTTGGATTTTCATCTTAATCTCCTGCTTCCAAAGAAATGGCAATATATTTTCAAGTATCTAAAATTCCTTAAACAAAAACAAATCCACCGATTCATAAGTCACTTGGTTGGAGAAACAACCTCAACAAAACCTGCTGAAAAAATGGATGTTTCCAAAAATAGGGGGTACCCCCGAAATCATCCAGTTTTAAAGGGTTTTCCATTATAAACCATCCATTTTGGGGTGTTTCCCTATTTTTGGAAACACCCAAGTTGGTTTTTCTTACCATACACCAGGACCTCGAAGCTTCGAAGTTCCACACTTCGCCATGGACCTGAAAGCATCGCATTGCATCAAAGCCATGTATGAAACTCGAAATCAAAAGGGTTTGGATGCAACTGCCAGCTTTGAAGAGTGTATATATGGGTCCATATATATATATATAAACATATGTATATTGAAAAAAATAATATATGTATACCTATGCCTTCCTCAGGCTATAATTTGATCCTGAATGGGTTTAGACTAGAATTTAAGGCTGACTTAAGAATTCTCGCCCGAGGCCTGATTTCTCGCCCGAAAGGGTTTTGCTCAAAGTAGGATAAAACCGTAAGAAACAGCCTGAATGGATGACAAGTTCATACCGAATTAGTTCAATGTATACCTATAACATCCTACAACTTAGTCAACTCTTGTGATCACATCTTATCCCAAATCATCAATAAATAACCCCGAAAAGGACATGATTTATAGGTCTTGGAAATCAAAAATTGAAACCTTGTGGGTCACCTCAACAGTCCTAAACAATCCATCCACCCATCCAATACCTCTTCTTTTGGAGCGACCGGAATCGATCGGAGATGGATGGAGTTCATCCAGTTCGGCACTTGGCAACGCTGATGGGGATGAGAAGGGATGGAAGGCTAAGTTGGCTGTTGGTTTCATAAATAGGAAAAACGGTTTTAACAAAAACCTTTGTAACCTTTCAATGTCAACAAGTTAGTTTTTTCTCAACCCCGTTTGAGCTTCCTTTTTGGTTTTGAAAAGGCAAGCTGTCCCTTCAATCCATCTTTCTTTCGATCTTTCAACAGCGCTGCGATCTTTAGAAAGTATCGCTCACAGACTCTCTTGTCGCAAAGCCTAAAGCCAACACGTCTTGACAACCTGCTAATCCTGCCAATAAAATCTTCGTTGACATCGCAGGCATGAGCCTGCGGGCTCATGATTAGAGTTGAACCCTTCAAAAGTTGAACTCTCAATTTGTAGGCAATGTGGTGTAAAGCGTGGAGTTTGGGTTTTTGAATAAAACTCCTAATGCGATGTTGGATGGCCACCACTCCCAGGTAGGCATACCCCCTCAAACATGTCATTATGCAACAATAAAGACGGTGAGCGCAAACTCTTTCAAGCCACAGCCCATGATGGTGTAAGATGTTGATATCCAGCGTTGATTGACACACCTCCAACATGTGCTGAAGCAATTGATGATGTCCAACAATTCTAGGGTTTGCAATGTTGAGGCGTAGGTACCAAACAAGCCATCGTAACAGTAAACGAGTGTCTGATGCCTTACTGGAACACCAAGGGGCCGACATGAGGTTCTGCATGTTAAAAAAGGCCTTGGTAAAACTCCTAAGGCCAGGTGATTCACGTTCCGCTTTGCACCATAATGTAAAGACACTGTGTGCACGGGAAAAACGGTCCACTATGTTCTTACTGTCACCATCGTCGTCAAAGAAACCTTTACGTAAAAGGAAGATTAAAGTACCACCGATCACGTCTCTTGCAACTCCGACTTTCACCACATGGAAGGGGTCCCATGCAATAGCTAGCTCTGGCCGATGAAGATCAAAATTCATTTGACCCAATGCCGGTGGACTTTGTCTATCCCAAGGTCGACTGTAGAACATCGTGGGCACCCAGGCCGGGGTCTCAGAGTAGTCTTCGAAGGGGAAGAGTTGGTGCCCTGCTCTGCAAGAATGACAAATCTCTATCTTGTTTTTGGACCCCAGGTGGGAATAACATCTGGTCAGGTTCATGTACTTGGCATGAAAATCAAGATCACCTTTGATTCCGACGAGGGCCCCAAAGACTCTTTGCCCGTTCTCTAGCAAAACGCCTTGTTGAAACAATCGTTGCATATCAGCCGTCAACTCTTCAAAGAGCCTATCCGCAACATGTCGGTGTTTCTTGTAGACCCAACCTCCCAAGCCGAAGATTAACCATCGGCTTAAGTAGCTATGTCCCTTGAAATTCGTAAGCTGCTTCCGGCCAACACTTTGGTAAGCACCATCAACAAGGTTCGAATCTGTTCCGTACTTTGGAAGGTCAGGACGGGAAGCCATGAAAGATGAACAACTACATCCAGCTGGAATCCGGGGATCTTTGTGAGAACCAAGTGGGCTTTCAACACTAACAACAAGATACCCAGTTTTCTTCACTGATCGTCCCTCATCTCCATGTATAAATAAGGGTACAACCCGTGAAAGGTCCCCCTTGTGTGCAGAAAAGACTTCATGTTGTGGATGCTCCATTTCATAAAGTTTCCAGAAAGCTTCGAAGTTTTGATTTGCAGGGCCAGCACAACCCCCCAACAACTCTGGGCATGAATCCATCCAATGTTTGACCCAATCCGTGGGCCTGATGTGAAAGCTTCTTAAGGGCTGTAAGTCTGGGAGGCCGCATTCATGTTCAATTTCTTGAATTGGTACTGGTAAACTCAAACCAGAGTTTTCAAACAAACGGCGGACGTCCCTCTCAGCATTTCGCTTCACATGAGGCTTGTCAGAGCATTTGCCCTGCGATGCATTCAGAGTGCCTTTCACGCTTGTGGCTGTGGCCTCAGAGGAGGGGTGGATATCAAAAAAAAATTAAAGGTAACCACGGGAAGAAATTCAAAGCCCCAGACGCCATCCCCCATAGTTTCAGCGAGATGTCGGAGAAGTAAATCATCAGGTTGGGATGTTTGGGGTGCAGCCCCCAACCTACCTCGCCACATGTCAAGACTATGGTGTTGATTCTTCAGAACCCCTCACTGGGAGAGGTGCATAAGTTATAGAGTCACTTAGCAAATTGTTTGGCATAATGAATCGCACTTCCAGCGGCTGAATCATTTCATCCTTTATGGCTTCACTCACATAAGTTGGAATGCTAAATTGACGTTGCCAGGCAACGAACTGTGCATTGTTGCAGCTGCGGTTCGCAATTGCATTTAACTGGAAGTTGGCAACCCCAACTGTTCCAAATTGTTTTACAACCTGGTCATCCATACTGCCATAGTACTTGCCTTTTAGGAGTAAACAGGAAACAAACATGAACAATCAGCCTTGGAAAATTACTACGACTATTGACAGTTTAAAAAAAAGAAATTACATATAATTTTCTACTCCTTGGGGGTCTTATCCCTCAACCGGTGAGAAGGTGGTGCAGCTGGCTGCTTCGCAGCAGCTGCTTTGGCTTTTGCAGCGGGGGATGTACGGGCCCTAGAAGGCTTCTGCGACTTCTCAGGCTTTGGGCAGTGAGGCCTTGGGGACGCAGTCTTACAGACCAAATAATCTGGGTACCAAAAAAGTTTGGGATATGACATGCCAATAAGATCTAAGTCCTTGACCTAGCAAAATTCATGATACCCAGAGCTTCCAGGAGCCTGTGGGCAAACAAGATATTTAAACGAAGTAGATGGGAACAGCAGGCAAAGCAAACAAATGACCAATAGCTTGGAAACTACATCGACAGATCAAAACATCAAAATCCTTTGGTTGTCAACAGTTTGGAAAAATCACGGAGCCATCGCCTTTTGCGTGACTCCTGCAGTTGTCCATCAATCTTTTTCTGCAACCTGGGTTTGAAAAGGGCCCCAACAACTAGACCGCTTGAACGGGATAAGTCATTCTATTCCTGTGAGTCCGCCATGTTGTTGACATTCAATAAATTGAATATTTTCAGAAGGCTTCTGAATACTAAAACGAATCTAAAACGAACTAAAGTAATTGGCACCCTTTGTCAGTTTTTTTCAAAAAGGGTGACATTAATTTAGTATCCTTAACCGCTTCCGAACACAATACTGCAATAGATTGACTATAGTGACTATACATTGTTGTGGTTTCCTACTGCCAAGTAACACATGAGTGAATCCATCAAGAGTACCTTCAGCATGAGCATCAACCAATATTTCGTAGCACCCCAAAAGCTTCTCAGACACCAGCGACATTCGGTCCTTCATCCTGCAGGCAAAGCCCACCAATGCCCACTGGTTAGTTTTTCAATTAGCAACTTATGATCAACTTATGGTGAATCTTATGGCAACTTATGACTTCAAAAAATGACCTGAGCAAGAACATAAAAGGACCCAGACCCACTAAGACCCCTTAAGATCCACTGGCCTGCTTTGCAAAGGTGAAAGCGAAGTTGCGGATGCGAAAGACGCATTCATGGCATCAAGCTTCGCCAAATGCTTTTGGAGGCAGGTACATGCTTTGGGTGCCATGGCGGCTGGTGAAAGGTCACCTTCAACTTCTGGAAAACCTGCCTTTGTGAGTTTATCGGAATCATCTTGGGGAACCTCATGCACAGGTACTGGTTGCTGCTCAGATTCTTGAGCATCATCCAATGCTAGCAAACCTCAGCGGATGTCTTTACTGCGGAAGCATACGTTGATTTTATTTGAATTGTTTTTATTTTATTAGATCAATGAAATTTCAGCAAGTTATCAAGCAAGTAGCCATCTTCAGGGTCGTCCAGCATGCTCCACCCAAGTTTCTCATGTGGGACCTCACCACTTGGATTAGCCTCGTCATATTCGATCATTTCTTCCAAGCGTTGCCGCTTGGTTTTCCTTAACTTGAGAAGTTCAAGGTCCCCAGAAAGTACCAGGCAAGTGACAAGTCAAGTGTTTGTTGAATGCATCCAACTTTACTTCATCACCCCCTCGAATCACAGTTTCTGAAAATTTCCCACTATCCTATCCTTCCAAGATTCTTGAGGCTTCCCCGGATACGGATCTCTGTCCAATACATTTTCCCAGCGCCATACTTGCTCATCCTGAAAGCAGAATAGGAGGGGTAGAAAATAAGGGGTTCAAAATTTGGACCCCTTAATTTGGAGGCTATTGTGAAGGCTTTGTGGAAGAAAGCTCCCCAAACAAGGTTGCGCTATACTGAACGGTCCTCGTCAGGTTCCGACGAGCTTCGCAATAGCGGATGACCCCTTGAATCTTTGACCTTACAAAGTGAGGGCAAAAGAGAAAACCCCCCATTTGTATCCATTTGTGTGCTAAAAGTATTCGTTGAAAAATCTTTGTAACCCTCAGCTGAACTTTTTGGGCCCACAAAATGCCCAGGATTGGGGAACATAGGCCATAAGTTAAACATTCCCTTGCTTGGTGGACTAATCACAAATGAGATACTCGCTGTACTTCAACTCTTTCATGTCATCTTGTGTCAACCACTCACCCTCTATCTCGGATGTCTCCTCCGTGATGTGCTCTGTGATGGACCGGCAACGTTTGACAAACTTGTCCTGCGGTGCAAAACCACGGCGATGGTCAAACAAAGTTATTCAATGACAAATCCGCTATGTCAGTCTAACGTCATTGGTGCGTTTTGATTGCTTTGCTGTATACATGTTATAAACCAGCATTTCTAAAGAACATCAGGTACTGGAATGAAATATCTTCAGGATGTGAAGTATACTTCAAGGCCTTAACTTTAAGACCTTCCCCTTCAATTTTCTAGTCTTGGGCATATTGGGGTCTTTGGGGTATGTATCCCCAAAACCAACCAGTGTACTTCGAAATAAACTTTAAAAAAACAACTAATTCAACGTCACTTTTGGCCCCCCGGTCCACATCGTAACCAACCTTCTCAAACATCTCGAGTAGCTTCACTCGGGACTCTTTGTTGGCCCACTGTTGTTGCCAGGTATCATCCAACAGAGTAGATCCATCAGCCCTAGGTTTAAACACCCTCCGAATACGGCTATCAATAGCCTTTTCGCTCAAGATAGGGGGTGGAATAGAACTAACATGAAACGTGTCATCCTCTCTGCCAGCTCTCTTTACCCCCCCACGACCATCTCCAATGCCTTTCCCGGTCTTACCCTTCGACTGGTCAGGCTGTGGTTGCAATGGTGGCTTGGGAGGAGAGACGGGTGTGTTGGAAGGCGGTGGCTCAACTAATTCTTCCTTTTCAAGAACATTTTGCGGGGAAAGATAGGGTAAATCATGTGTATCATCCACATCGACTGCGAAAGGGTAATCAGGCTGACGGTCTGGTGGTAGTAAGTAACTGTATGGAGCTTCAACTGTGGAAGTCTCATCGGCCATTACCTCGTCCTTTGTTTCAACCAGAGTTTGTTTGAGTGCATCCTGCGCCTCAAAGGGGAACTTTGACTAAACATCATTGTTTTTTGGTTTTATCGGTTGATGGAAAAAATCCCCCCTGGACCCCAAAAGGTTTTGATACTGATACTACTGTAAAAAAACATTTGGGGCATCGTAAATGGCGCAGGATTTTTTCCATCAACCGTATGCATCATGGCTAGGGCATGCTAGAGCATAGAAATTAAGACTAAAGAACATGGGAAGACAACATACATAAAAAAAACGTGCCCGTTTTGGAGCCTTCTAGCTGCTTTTCAACACATTAAGACTAAAGAACATGGGAAGACAACATACATTAAAAAAACGTGCCCGTTTTGGAGCCTTCTAGCTGCTTTTCAACACTCCATTGTTGCTGGTATGTTTGGAAACATTTGGAAACCTCACCTGCTTGACGAAGAGAATTCGCAAATCATCCCCATCCATCTCATCAAAGTCATTGGCTTCATGTGCAGAAATGTCTGTGGGGGAAAGACCATCCTTGCGATCTTTGCTGAGTTGATCTCTTAAAGCCTAGGCTAAAGGGTTTGGCAGGCTACAAATGTTCAAAACATTTCAAAACGTTGGTTGGATGTACAAACAGTTTACTAGATAGGTGTTTCAAATCCTTTCCCAAGAAAACTTCATTAAATCCCTAAAAGTTTCTTCAAGCCGTTGGAGCTCCAATTCCATCTCTTCAGGAGAAGGATCGCCGTGAAGCGACATGTCGGCTTTTTCGACGAGGCCCAAACCCCGTAGCAAGGTTTCAGAGGACCGAGTCTGACTCAAGAAACTCATTGGTTATACGGTTACACCCTCTATAGCCAGATTGCTGTGGGAAGGTAAAAGACCAATTTTCCACAAAGATTCAACACACGTCAGGTCATTACAAATCAGTTGGTGGGGTAATTAAAAACTCTTACTAAAAAGGTTCCCAGTCAGAACTTTATCCCCAAAACATCCAAAACATTTTCCAATTAGAGTTCACCAAACACACCTCAAATCCAAATCCAAGCTCCCAAAAAACCACTCCTCGCCAATTCTCGCCCGAATCCCGCGAATTCTCGCCCGAATCCCGTGAATTCTCGCCCGAATTATTTTGGGGTAATTCTGAAATTCAGCCCGAGTTTTTTGGTGGCAACTCCTGAATTCAACCCAAAAATCGTTGGCTGTGGGATGGAAATCAAAAGTATTAAAAGCAATGTTTAAGTCCAGTAGCCAAACTACCTTTTTCTCTCACAGTGTCGAAATACACAGGCATCATGGAAGTTGGAATCAATTACAAATTTCATAGCATCAGCTGGCTAAATATTTAGCTAGCGTGGGTGAAAAGAACAGCTTTGAAAGCCTCAGGTATACACAAAAGCTTAGATGACCTCACGTAAGCATAGATTGTCCATAGCTCCGCATCGTTCCATGGGTCTTCAAGTGGCATATCTGCCAGAGTATCAATAATCGACTTTTCCGCTTTGACCTTGAAAGGGGATTGCCAACACCAAAGTACTAAGGGGGAATCGAAGAAACTCATGTTATTTTATGTTATTTTGACTTCAATCTTCAACCCTTTATTCGGCAAGAGTTCCCAAAAGCACCTCCGGCAACTCAGGTTGTCCAGCGATCAAGTCATTGGCAAGTTCCAGCACTTTGCCAGCAAATTTCACAGGATACAGCCTGGGCGAGACGAAAGGATATCCCAAAGAAAGTCAGAGGATGGCAGAAGGCTAAAATATATATTCCTAAATGAGCATAAGCAGAACCAAAGTAAGGCGAAATTTAAAAGGCATTATTCCAAAGATGAGAAACTCCGTGGATTTCAAGGCACGGGTACCTTGATATCTGACTCGGCCTTCCCTATCTTGGTACTTCTTGGCGGTGGAGACTAAAGACTTGTGCTTCCTTTTGCAAATTCGGCCCATGTCAAACGCCCTTATGTGATGAGATGTGCTCCACAACAGTGTCCGCTTTAGACACAGATGGCCATAGTGCTTCATCCACATTGCTTTCCGGTAAAAATCTCAGTGTCACAAAATGATACAAAAAGGCAGATAGTGAGGCGAAAGGAGAGAGTATACAAACATATTTTACATACGGCCGAATCTAACAAAGACACAATCGTGATTTTGCTTTATTTGAACATTACTAAACATTTCTGTTAAAGCAAACTTCATACAAAACGAATTGAAACGTAGCTCAAGTACTGATGCCTTTCTCCATCAGGATCTTCACCAAATGACGAAATCGATCATGACTAGCAAGAAGGGAACTTCCGGGGTTCTCTATGATGGGGACCCCTCCAGCTGCAATCACCATCATGATCAGGAGAATGGTCCTGCATGTTGGGTTAGTGCTTTACACAGATTGCTACTGAAAAGGAATAACTTGAATGTACCCCCAAAGCTTTTGAATACTGGAATGAACCAACTTAATGGGTGCTTTATGGTGTTTTTCTTGAAAAAAAGATTGTAAACGGGCACCCATCATTTTAGCACATGCCCCTGCCAGGAAAAGAGGAATACCTCCCACCACCCCTTCCTTGCAACAGCTTTGTTGGCCCTGTAAACCGCAATAGAATGAGGGTGCCCCATTGCCAGGAAAGCATCACGAAAGGTTGATCCCCGTGATATACTAACCCACGTGGAACATGCTATCCCCAAGATAGCGATAAACTGGCCAAAGCTGCACTGAAGGATCAAGATGCAAGCCAACCTGAGATCAATCAAGGCGGTTCGAGGATGGATGGATGGGTGGCAAGTTGAAGGATTAGTGTTCCAAACTTCGGCATGACCATTGAAAGGGGTCTACATCTTCAAACAAAGTCAAGGAACGTGAATCCCGCTGAGGTATTGAAATCCATAGCATTGTTGTGCTTTTTGTTGTCACCTATTGTATCATAGTTTTTATCCATGGCAGCTACACGAACACCCAAGTTACTTGCCAATTTGGAAACCCGGGCAGCACCAGCATAGAATTCAAGTACCTGATACTGATCAGTGTCCTGGTTGAAGCTCACTGGTTTCAGGAACCCAACCATGAGAACGATCATCACAAATACCTAAGCTGTCTTTGATGATTGTATACCCCAACATGTTCAAAGAAGACATGAGTGGATTGAACTGTTCTATGGTGAGGCTAGGCACCTTAGGGGCTTTCATCCATATCAAACGACGAATCATAAACTCCAGCTTGGCCGGCATGGGAGGATCAGCAACCATGGTGAATCGAATCCCTTTTATCGACGTTTGAGTTCAAAAGCTCCGGATTCAAGTCGGACTGAAATTTGTAAGGTGCTATTTATAAACCTCACTCCCCGCAATCATGGCCAGGAAGACCTTCAAGTTTGGCAAAGACTCCAGGTTTCCCGTACGAAGCCAAGCCCCGCCGCAGTGGCATGTACCTGGAAGGCTATTGATGGCAGACCGGTAGTGTAGTGAATTGTTGTTTACACTATAGCTAGTGAAGATCTGAAGATTTACCAAAAAGCCTATCGACAAACAAATCTTTATGGGCAATTTCGAACTCCAACAAAGCAAGTGTTTTCTTTTACTCGCTATAGCCGCGAAGTACATGTCTTGTCCCAGCCAATTGAACAGCTAGGTTCGCATCATAAAGTTCACACTTTGCAGCCATTCCGATCTGCAAGAGATGTTGGTATTGCAGGTTCACAGTCAGGTTCACTAAGATTTTTTTGGGGTAAAAAGTTGCACAAGTCTTTGATTCAACGAAGGACTTTCAAAAAACAGTTCTATGAATCGATATCTTATGGAGAAAAACGCTGCGAATATCCCTGCCCAACATCTCACACTAAGCAAACAGAGCAGCTAACAGTATACCCCCAAAAGACCGATCATCCATAGATCACGTCAAAAGCTAAGATCGATGAACTATCATTCCCTTCAGCTACCATTTTCATTCGCCGCAATCATCTTGCCTTGGCTGTGTTTAGGAGCGATAAAAAAAGGTTTTTGCGACGGAACATGTGACTCCAACAATCCCCAACCAGTGAGCAACCCCAAAAAAAAAAGAACTAATATTGTCAGCAAAGTACGTTGAACAGTTTCGATTTGCAAGAAACTTTCCACACATCCCTCAAAGAAGAAATCGAAGTTGGAGATGGGAGTAGGTGCCATTTTGAGCTTCTGCTGACAATGCGTCCAAAATGGATCCTTGAAGGGGGCTTGAAAAACCAACGGCGGTCAGATTTTGAAGATGGACCCCTCCAAAAAAGAAGAAAGTCAACCCTTCCAACATATTAATTTCGTAAACTTTGACCCTCAAATTAAAAGGCTTTCGAAAACACTGGGGCCTCCATAGAAGAAGGGTGGGCAAAGAATTGGGCCACACGGGTATTGAATGTCATTTTCAATGAGTCCCATCGCTTCGCTGGTTCTTGGGTCAGGGGACGGTTACGTCGCGCAAAGGTTGCTTTCTCTTCCCCGACCTTCGCCTTCTTCTTCCTCTGGTCATGTTCCTGGCCGTCTTCCTCCTCCTTTTCCTTAGCCTCAGCCTGTGCCTTCTTCTTGTCTTCCTTCTCCTTTTTCTTAGCCTCTTCCTGTGCCTTCTTCTTGTCTTCCTTCTCCTTTTCCTTAGCCTCAGCCTGTGCCTTCTTCTCGTCTTCCTTCTCCTTTTCCTTTACAGCGGCTCCAGCTGAATCTTCATGGCTTGATTCATCACTGCTGCATCTTTCATCCTTACCCTTCCTCGATTTCTTCCCACCTTTTTTTTAGCTGGTGACTTCTTAACCTTCTTAGCTGCGGCTCTGACCTTCGCCTTTGCTGCAGCCTTACCTTTTGGCTTTGCCTTTGCCTTCGGTCCTTTTTTCTCCTTTTTCTCCCCCTTTTCCTTCTTCATATCATCCCGGTGCTCCATTTGCTCCACCCTAGATACGCCTTCCCCAGTTGCATGGAACAACGAAGGTGGAACCTTGGTGGGGTCAACAGGCGGAGGAAGTTGGGGATTCTCTGGATCAGCTGGCGGTTCAACTTCAGCAGGTTGTTGGCTCCTCTTAAGTTCGGGTAGCGGGGATGCAACTGGGGCTACCACAGGTGTTTTGTCAACCCCGGCAGCTTCCTGCAAAGCTTTGGCAACAGGGGAGGCATCAAAAGGCTGGGTCTCACCATTTGGATCCAAAATGGGTTGGGTAACCTTGGGTCGGGCTTGCCTCTGGACCTCAATCTTCTTCCTTAAACTGACTTGATCGCTCAGAAAAGAGATACTAAACTAAGAAATGGGCAACCACAGTAAACAATGTACCGAATCAATCCCAAACATATGACCCAAACATACCCTAACAAGAAGGAACAAAATTCAAATGAACTTAGACTTAGACACTTCAATGCGTCAATCTTGGCTTGGACCTCATCTAAATTCAAATCCTTGTGGGCAACCGGCGACTCTACTACTTCAATCACTTCGTTATCCTCTTTGGTGTTTTCAGCAGTGTGTTTGGGAGCTGGGGAAGGTGTCACCTCAATCTCCGTAGGGGCAACACTGCTTGACCCAACAGGGCTGGCTACCGGAACAGGCTCTTCACTTAAGACCTGGCAAGGCTGGGGTTCCTTATCAGTATCATCAAAGATCTCCTCCTCTACTGGTGGGACAGGGCTGTTGGCAACGAAGGTATCTTCCAAAATTTGTGAATCACGAGGTGGGTCAACAGGCAATGCCATGATGGGTTCAGGGTCAGGAAGATCAGGTTCAACAAATGTATCACCAGTAAACTCTTCATCATCACCACCCAACATCATCTCAAGATGTTGACCCATAGTCCCATCCTCATATCCATCTTCTAAAGATTGACTTGATTCAGTTCTGACACTGCTAATGCTACTGCATGGCCAATGCCATGCAACAAAGTCAAAGATTGATGCCACCACGGGATCCTGGGGCAAACAAGTAATTCATCTAGGAAAATGGGGCGTCAGGAATGGTAACTGGAAAAATCTAAAAAAAAGAAGGGGAGCCCAACCCTCCACAACCACCAACCAAAACTAACTTATTTGATTGTATGTGCTAGAGTCCCGCCGACGTGATCCATCATGCCTTTTGACAACGTAGGTGACGAAACCCCGTAGGGAGACAGAATCACATTGGACTTTCAGAGCATCATCAGGCATCGCCAACTTCACTCGTAGCTTCGTGACCTATAGGGCAAATGAGCTGTGATATGCTACATGGGTATTGAGCATAGGATATTCCGAGCAAACATCATGAGCAAACAACTTGGCTCTCATCAAAAATTGTATTGCCAAAAAAACCTTTAATTTGATTTGTTTCATCCCCCCTGACCTCTTCACGCACTTGATCAATGCAAACAGTCTTCGGGTAGCTAACTTGGGGAACCCAAATGGAAAGCAGCTTGAAAATGACCGTAGAGTTAAGCCTCATGGAATCAAAGTTGATTACCCCAACCGTTTTCTGAGTAGGCCATGTGAGCATCTCTTTCCGGTGAAGCATCATGTCCCTGATGATTTCATCACTCTGCCACTCTTCCGCCAAGCCCTTCAAAGAGGGCCCCTCTTGCTCTGGAGCAGCATCAGCATCAGCAACAGACGTCATTGCCACAACCCGTACGTGAACTGCAAACAGTAGCTGGTGGGCCACAAAAACACTACGGACTTTTTGCGATCAACTTTAGGTGGTAAGATGTGGCAAGAATCAACCGGATGAGTAGATCGATCTTCCCATCAAATAAAGAAAAATCCCGTCCAACAGCCCAAAATAGGGAGCACGTGACGTTGCCAGCAGCCAGGCATCATCTAAGAATCACCTGCGTAGGGCAAAGGAGGGTTACGCTTATTTATCTTATTTGTAAACTCGTCGTCGTTGCGCTTTAAGGATTTTTTGGTCAACAAGTCATTCCAACAACTTTCAATGGTTCCGATATAACGCTCATGTTTTCACCCCCAGTTTTCCTGCTATACTTCGTCCATTACTTCGTCCCTTGAAGTGTCCCTTGAATCATCCCGCTCCCGCTCACCCAGCGATCTCTGAGGCACAGCTTTGGAAGTGCTGTGGTGCCTGAGTGGCCGAGGGGTGGCTAAGATAAGGTTAATTGGTTAACTATGGCGGATTGACAAGGCAGAGAAACAAAAGTGCCAAGTGAGTAGAATAAATTCAATCAGAGAAACATCCTTTTCAGTGGCCAGACGTACTAGGTAGCGCATCAAGCCACCCAACTTATAGTTTTCAACCATGATTTGAGCCCGTTCTTCCGAAAGAATTTCCTCAGATACCAAATAGACGCAGAAACTAATAGACCATGGAAATTGAACCTGTCAACAGTAGTATGTGAATTGAATCAGCCTATCAGCTTTGAAGTTTCACTCCGATCCAAGAAGCCGAGCCATCACCAAAAATCATGCGTTGTGCATCTACCCACCATGTCTTGTCAAATTGGACCAGGCCTTGCCGGTTTCTTTTTGAATGGGCTGGTATGGAATTTTATCAGAATCAAGTATACAATTTGACAATGCGTTCTGATCATTCGGGTTTGTTTCCACACGCCTTCGTTCGAGATGTCAGCCATAGTGGTAGGACCAATTTGGTTGAAAAAGTCCATTATTCTACACTATGGCTGGTGGTCAGCTTTGGGAAGATTGAACCTAAATGGGCTTGAGGGATGTAGTCACAATGTAGTCTCAAAGTCTGACAGTTGAACTTTTTCACATTTGTCAGCTGCAGAGCAAGGGGGGTTGGCACCTGCCAAAAAAGACCGAGAAACTTCCAAAAAAGGGCTGGACAAAATGAGCCCCAATGGCTGCAAAATTCCAATTCTCGCCTGAACTGGAAATCTCGCCTGCAGTCCGTTTTCCTAGTCTGAAAGGTAGAAAGGATCCTTTTTCTGATCAGACTCAAATTTCAGACTGAAAGAAGTCCTAGGTAT
>OMLO01001910.1_pt1 | contig 16435 bp, 8 predicted proteins | sample 1674811 | NCBI WGS metagenome assembly OMLO01 (sample SAMN06265003, study PRJEB25207) | coral metagenome | isolation source: Coral host | place: Mexico:La Bocana,Puerto Morelos, Mexico | collected 2008-11-13 | reverse complement strand
CTTAGGTCGCTGCTGATCCAACATTTCGCTTAACTGCCGCTTTCAAAGTCTGCAAAAACTACTTCTTGTTTAAAAAATTGAACAAGAAAGGAAACTGATATATTAAGGCAGAAAGGCAGAGAACATTTGCTCTCTCTCGGCTCCACTGACTGACTGCTGTTTCTCAGATGTTATCCCAAACTCATCTCGCTTAAGCCATGGAGTCAGCAAGATCCCATTCTCTTCCTGAACTCCGTCGGGTTTGAAATGTTTTGAGCAAACCACTGAACTCAGACGGCTCTCACTTCGCACGTTTCGCCTTCACGAAATTGTTTTCTCTGTCGTTCTGTTTCTTCGCTTCAGGATGATCATTGCCATAAAACGGTATGGTATGAAGTGCAATACCTTTCTGTATGTTTCTTGTGTTGCTACATCCCCCTACAACGCACCTAGTTGGCATTTTTACGAACTATATTCGCAGCCTTTCCCACAAAAACAAGTGAATGTGCGAAATACAGAATCACCGTGTTCTCGATTTTATGTCACATCCAGCCTCGGCCCATGCCCTGTTGACCTGCGGTCGCGAACCGAGATGGCGGCATTTTGACCTACTTTGATGACCCAAGGAAAATCGAGGATTTAACCAAAACAACAAACAGGCTGCATCATTTTAGTGAAAAAAAATTTTGGTGTTAGATGCACTTTAATTAGATGCCTTTTCATCACATAGTTCATACCTTGTAAAATAACTCAACTCCATAGATGAGAAATAGTGTGAGCATCAAAAACATCAGAACAACAAAAAAGCCAGTAAACACGTTGGATAAGTATACCTTGAAAAGAACAGAATGGAAATTAAATTTCCTGAGAGTGTTACTCATATGTACATGTACACAGCTGAAGTGTATGCAGCATGCAATACAGTAACTGTGCAGGTTTAGGCAGATGGAAGAGGACATGACTGCATACATGCTACACAGGACATGGAAAGGAATTCCTGCTGTCTGTATTGTTACTTAGAAGATGAAAAACAAAAATTAATTGCAACAATGCAGCATGAAACAAAATTATTACCATTACTGAATTTTCCTAACCTTTGTATGTTCATCTGTTACTTCAGTTGCAGTTATAAACTGCACAAAGAAGACCATGTACATGAATACATTGAACAAGATAAATGCTATGGTGGATTTGCTGAGGAAACAAGGCCTGTCCAGTTTTAGACCAACCACATGAAATGTCTGAAAATAGATAATTGACATCAGTTAAAACAAGATGACATCAGAAAGTTACAAATAATTGTCCTATGTACATGTACATGTATAGTATTACACTTCTTTTTTGGAGTGACATAATGTCTGCGCCACATAAATAATAATAATATTAATTTTAATTTAAAAATACATATTAATTATATAAACAAGACACATCTGTACAGTGTAGCTGCAACCAAGAATAATATTGCAGCAATTAACCTCTCAGATTGAGTTTCAGAAAAAAAATTGGAGTCAGCTGACCACCATGTTATCAGTTTTAGTCACCAGCAAAAGTACTTCTGTGAAAAGTGTGAAAAGTTAGTTGCCATTTTGCGAGCTTGTGTCATGTGACCAGTGACCAGTGGCAGTGGAGATGTTCATTCTTGGAGCCACCTTTGACTGAACTTTGTATAGTAAACAAATTTTAGCTAAGGAATAAACCTATACTAATATGAACTGTACAAATCAGTGAACTGCTTGAGTTTGCTAGTGGCAAGATCCTCTCAACACTTGGAGGAAGGGCATTTTGTTATGCAGCCCCGAAAGCTTTGGAACAACCTGCCCTGTAAAATATCTGGCCTTGACTCACTCTCAAGTTTTAAGTGCCACCTTAAAACATATTTTTTTAAAACAAGCTTTTAATTTGTAAATTTTACATATTTTAATTCATCAAATATTTATTGTTCACTTTGTAATTATTATTATTATTATTATTATTATTATTATTATTATTATTTATTCAATTATTTAATTTAAATCTTAACTGCTTGTAAATTTCATTTATTTTTATCACTTTATCAAATTGTAAAGTGCATTTGATCATGTTCAGCATAATATGTTCCAATAATATTATTTAATTTAACTCAATAACATGGACTGACAAAAGTTGCCATCTACATGCACTAGTCCTGAGTAGGCCGACTCAATCTTTAAAAAAAATCTTAAAATTTTATAAGTTTTGTATTCTGTACAGATATAATGATAACTACAAATTAAATTGTTAGAACTGTAAATCTTCCAGATATATGTAGTTAGCTCAGTAGAAGTGGTAGTTCCCCTGATGTATACTATATACATGTACAATGTGTTTCTAATTTAACTATCGGTACTTATTAGTACTGATTCTACTTTGTAAATTTTCCTATTGGAGAATGCAAGTATATTGTTGAACATCAGACTACTACTACAATAGTACATTTTACATAATTTAAAAACCTGACCTATGTAATAGTTATTCTTGTAGAGTAGTTGCAACACTGGGTTGTTCTGGTACATGCCCAGTTGAATAGTATTTCATTGAAATTAGGTGTTTGTTTGTCTCAACTGATTTTGAGTGGATGTTATAATAATTATTATGTACATACTCACAGAGACATAACATAGGGTTATTGTAATATATTATCCCAAACAAGTAATTCCTTTACCACTGGGATATATTTACAAAATTGCTGGCTAAGTACATATAACTTTGGGTTCTGAGACATAACAAATAAATTAATAATCAAAATAAATTAATGATCAAATTAATTGTCTGCAATTTTTAAATGCTACAAAACATTTAAGCAGAACTTTTGAATGTGCAAAATGAAACAAGGACTCATTGAAATGTGATTCCTGTGACTGTTTGTTTAATATCTATTTTGGGTTAGGGTTTTTTCATGTCTTCTCATAAATTTATCACATGCTTCTCAAATAATAGAATCTTAGTTTTAGTATTTACTAGTAATCCTTTTCTCTTATCTGCAGTTTAACTGTAGGTGCTTATAACTAAATAAATGATTCAGTCCATAAAGCTCATTAAATTCATTATGTTACTAACACGATGTACAAACTACAGTACATGTAAAATAAGATCACTACACCATTTTTGACAAATTTTTACCAAGCAAATTTTCAATGTGCTTAAGTTACAAGGTACATGCATGTACAAGCACTGTCTCCTAAGGATATGAAAGTATTTAAGACATTTGATATGCCCAAAAACAATCCTATCAAGTTAAAACTAGACCTGAAAGAGTTTCCAAAACTATGTACATCCAAACAGTTCCGGAAGGGTCCTGAAAGTGTACTTGTCAGTTACACGTAGTTAAATAAATAAATGTGAATAATAAACAATTTAATAATTAACAATAACATTGTTTATAAAATGAGAACCCTCAAGGCGAAAGGTAAGGGTTCATGCTTCAGAGCATGTCTGTATTATTTATTTGCCTGTGCACACTTTTTGGCACAGTGCCTGTAAACCAATCGTAAGCAAGTTACCTAATTTTGCATGCAAATAACCATAAAATCATCAACTGTAAAATAAATTGTACGGGTCACCACAAAATTCAACGGTCAACAGCATCAGTAAAATTCATTGAAACCTTCTGAGAATTTCGGTAATCCACCATTCTGCTCAACTACATGTAACTATAGCAAGTTATTATCAAACTACATCTGAGTGGGTTTTTTAAGCACTAACATTAATAAGAAGAGAAAAAAAGTATTTCAATATAGAAACATACACCAAACCATGAGACCTTCCCCTCAAGCCTTCACCAACGGAGAGAGAGTCTAGTTGGCTCCCAACCAAGTAATCTCTCCCTCTAGCTAGAGGGTGGATACCTGGACCCTCTGACAATCAGGCTACCCTGGGAGTTGTGTAAAGAAGGAATATCACATACCTCAGCCCAGAAACATATGATTGTTGAGAAACCAGAAATAATAACTGGATAATATGCATTGAACAAATTCATTCTCAAGCTGGCAGGAAGATACCTCTGAAAAAAATTCAGCAAACACATTTATGTCAAAATTAAAGAACAATGTACACTTATTAACCAAGCAGATTTCATGTTCTTACATGTAGTTTTGCTTGAAGTTTTTTTTTTCAAGCCTGGCTAAGGTTGTAGTTAAGCAGAAAATGTTTTTCCTCACACAACTGCTTGTGTGCAGGTAGTCAGGGAGAAGGAGGGAGAGAGATTAATTAAATAAAATTTTAGGATATAAATTATGCTTCACCTGAATTGTGTAATAAGTGCCTCTTGAGCCACATGCTATAATCATACAAAGATAAAGTGTCTTTTGCACTGTTAGCCGGCAAGCTTTGGACAGGCTTGGTCTCTTCAACTGCTTAAACTCTGATCGAACGCAAAGAACCTGAAGCGAATTTAAAGAAAAATGTTACAACCCTCACTAAGCAAATAAAAAATCTTGTCCTAATCTGTACTACAGTATTTTTAATGCCATGTGTTGCATGACGCACTTAAAGAAGTATCCTTTGCATGACCCACATAAAGAAGTACAGTCAATCTTAGCGTAAGCAACCACCTAAAATTTCAAGCCTAGGTGTGTTCTCTTACAGGAGGTGGTCACTTTTCAAGAGTTAAGACCATATTGGGTCAAAATTTTGCCTTATTAGCAGACATGTAGGACAACCACAGAGACTTACTCCAAGTGCCTATCTGCCCATCTAAACTCAAGTAAAATGTTTATAAGCCAAAAAGAAATTAAGTCTTCCAAATGAATTTATGAGGAGTATTATGGTTCGCTTCTGTTAAAGTACCGGATGAGATGTCTCATGAGAGTTACAGAATTGAGTTTTTAATGTTGTCTAAACATTTGGAGAACTGAACATGAATTGCTAGCTGCTTTAAATTTGACAGCCCTTTTAAATTACTGATGATTTACTAATTACATGGAAACAAGTGTAAAAACCTGACCTCAGAAGAGTCCATACTCTTTTGTTGGTTGGTCATACAATTACACGAGGTGTTCAAATGAAAAGTTTAGACATGATGCAAATGAAGAGGGTATGTACACTACGCCTAAGGCATTGCCTCGATTTAATTTTTGCTTTTAATTATTAACTTTCAAAGGTCACTTACAGGAGGTTAAAAAAAAGAAAATTTCTAACAAATAGCTCCAAAAATTGTTGTGGTTGCTCACAAGAAGTGCCTGTTACATGTAACTTTAAACAATAAGTTCCAAATATAGTGATTTAACTTGGAAACTTTGGGTATTTTGGAAAACTGGTCACTGAACAAAGGTGGTCACAACCAGAGGTTCAACTGTATTTCATGAAATATAAAGAAAATAAAAGTTAAACATAAACATACATTGTACAATAAATTACTACATGTACATCTACCAGTACTTGTAAAATACAAATAAACTTGCTACCACTAAAACTACTGTATTTGATCTGAAATTCTTTATAACAAAAGCTTTCCACTAGGTGGTCAAACCAACTGGAGAGAATTGTCCTCACCGCCAGTCAAATCACCCTGCACCCAGCCCTTAATCGAACTGCACTATATAAATAGCACCAGTGGCATGAGAGCATAACAGTTGTGAGATTAAATAAAAAACGTACCAGCTGAAGTGCAGATACAGCACAGACAAAGAAAAAAACTGTACCAAAACCAATAAAATATCCTATGTTTGTGTCACTGCAAGCTCCACCACTGTACTTGACCTGTATTTCAAGGAAACAAATCAAGATACCTGTAAATGGAAACTCCCTAAGTAGCTCATCCTACAACTAAGTAAATATATCTTATTAGATGTTTTAGTGTGTAGTATCGCTGCATATTTTTACGAGTCATGCAGTATTTTGGTGAGCCCGAAGGGCGAGTCAAAATACAAATGAGTAAAAATTTACAAAATGTCTAATACTAAAATGTCTAATAAGAGATTTTATTATCCAACGTTTTCATTTCCCCAAAATTCTGACTTGCGAAGGTTTTTGATCTTTCGCACGGTCAGGGGAATGAGACGAATACAAATATTGTGTAATATTTGCACTCGTTCCAAGCGTTATTTGTACTCTACGAAGCAGAGTTGGATAATAAGTACTGTAAATATTTATGAACAAGAGACTGCACTTTAGCACAGGTATATAGTTTATCTGTATATACAGCAGCTGACGGCAGACTGTCAGACACATTAAAGTACAGTAGAGTTTGGACACATCAGATACAGTACATGCCTTTTTGACCACTTTATGTGTAATTATTACAATAAAATTTTCATGCAGGGTAGCCTCAGCACTGCAGTTGAAATAGCAAAATTCTACAGGTTGGCCTGGGCTGTTTGGAGTTTTTTTGTATTTCACTTTTGTGCTTCTTCATTCAATAGCTGTCATTAAAATTACAGATTATGGCATGTTAGGTACAAAATGGGACTGCAAGTTTGAGATCTGGAGTCAATGAGGCAGAGCATCTGGTGTACATAAAGTCTGTGTTTTAGCTGTTATTTCAAAACAACGAGTGAGATAGAACAGTCACAAAGTACGGGGCACCCCAAGGGAAACAGTGAGTTTTGTTTCCCTGGGAAAAATTGAATGACCATTGTGTTCTTTGGCAGAAAATATCCCTGTGCCTCCTATGGAAGGTTTCAAGCTTAAAGCCCCATCCCTGGAAATTCCAATGTAGCAACACACTTTCCTTTAAAAATTGTGTTTTTTGAAATGCCTCTTCCCCTGGAATTCCACTCAGCTAGAGTGGGTATGGATATTTCTTGGAACTGCACATTAAAGGTTTAGGGTAAACAAAACTCCCTGTTCCTGTTGGAAAAATAGTCATTAATTATTTTGTTACACCCCTAACTGTTAATAAACACATTATTATCTTATTGTTAACCACAGTGCTTCCAAATTTGCAATTTTAATATCCTTCTTTGAGTCGACATTCAATTAATTGCATTGTATTTTTTAACTGTTTTTTTACCATAACCCAAAATGGCTCAGTATCCATTCACTAGTATTCATTGGTGTCATTTGATGCCATCTAAAGGTTGATGGCCTGAATTTGTCCAAGGTTCAAGCTGTTGCTGCCCAGGGGAGGTAGTTAATTCTGTTCTTCCTGAAGAGGATAATACAGTGTGAGGCATACCACATCCTCTCACCCAGTAGAATCTTGGCAAAATTGCAAACCTGACTTTGCAAAAGTCTGTGCATGCAAATTTCCCAAATAAGCTAAAAAACACAGTCCAATTTTAAAGTTAAGAACATTGAAAGCAAATTTCGCCCAGTAAATGTATGAGGTTATATTTTTTTTTCCTTTTGTCTGGGACACATACATGAAAAAAGAAATCTACAGCTAGGAAGACCTCCTGGTTACTATTCCAGATGCTCTGCTATTGACTTGGACTTGTGGGAATTCAATAAATAAATTCTATAATCTAGCCAAGGTATGAAATGTTTATAACTGAAAGTAGCCTTTTCTGGGCAACTACGTATTAATATAAGCTTATTCTAACATGAACATTTGCTTACATATAGTTCACTCGATTCTAAAACATATATGCAAGCTTACTGCTAAACTGCTACCGAATTACCGAGCAGTCTTATTACGTGAGCAATGTCCATTTCAACCACTCAAAGCTAAGGTTGAAACTGCTGCGAATTATAGATATAAAGTCCTTTATATTAGCAAATTACAACCATGTTAGACAGCACATCGATCACCATTCGACTGGACGGCCATAACAACGACGACAGCAACTTTCAAGAGAAATGAACGACATTTTTCAAGTTAACCCCCATAAACAATATATTTTCAACAAAACTACTTAGTTAGCATTCTTAAAAATATGATTGTCATACGAATAAGAGCTAAAACACTAACGAAAAGCGGGTTTTGTACCTCACAAACACAAGAACCACCAACGCACAATCCATGGCCGGTGCAGTTACTTGGGCAATTGCCTGAACTTCCAGCGCTCATTTTCACAAGAAATAAGCTCATGTTGACAGTGTCGTTAATCAATGAACTTCGTTCTGGACATGACCTATTTCGGAGCTTTATCGCTGAGGTCGAGTAAACGTGCCTAGAAATTTGACTCTTCAGTGGTGTGACGACTGACGACATACATCATCTGATGCCTTATTTATATCTCTGTGTTCGCGTCGTTCGCGTGGGGTTCGCGTTGTCTTCCGCGTTCTCCGAAAGACTGGGGGAGGCCGGGAAAAGGTGGGACGAGGGAGTTCTCAGAGCGTGGCAAGTGACGGGTGTCATGGGGTCGCACGGGAAATAAGGGTCCATGCGAGTTCAGCGAAGAACCATTCTCGTCAAGACAGGTTCGTCTCTGTGCATAATGCGGGCAAAAGACGAACTATTAACAATGATGTAGTAATACATAGACAAGTAATCTCCCGACGTTTCGGCGACCTCATGACGCAAATGAGAAGTTAAAAATTAACAATTGCGAGTTCAAGAGTTAGAACTAATTTACATAGCGGAGGTGGCCAGCACGGATAGAATCCGTTCACGTTCAAACTCGGTGTTAATTGTTTGATGAAAAGCATCTCGTTGACAAGACAATCGAATTTGTTCCTGCATTTCCCAGTTGAGAACTTTGAAAACGCTGAGGAGGTCCTCAGTCGTTGTCATAGTGCTTAGATGACGTGCTTTTATGGCCATCCTCGCGGACACTGAGTCAGCTGATGGTTCGGACAGAACACAGAACACAGAAAGTTGCATTTTAAACAATGGTTGGTCTGGCTCTTTTTCAGGGGTCAGACAAGGCTGTCCTCTCTCTCCCTATCTCTTCATTCTCTGCGTAGAAATATTAGCTGAAGCAGTTAGGAAGAATGAAAGCATTACAATCAATGAACAAGAAATTACCCAATACGCAGTTGACACTACCCTCATTTTAGATGGATCGATCGTCTCCTTCACGACTTCTTTACAGATGTTAGACCTTTTCAGTGAAATTTCTGGCCTCCTATTAAATATCAAGAAGACAGAAGCCTTGCGGATTGGCGCCAAAATTGGAAAACAAGTAAATCTCAGCCCAGAAAAAGACTTTAAATGAGGAAAAGACAAAGTTAAAGCATTAGGGGTATGGCTTTCGACCAACCCCGAAACTACTATAGAAGCCAACTATAGCGAAAAACTAACTAAAGTCAGAAATAGCTTAAGCTGCTGGGAACTTAACGCCGTCTATCCTTACTTGGCAAAATTACGGTACTAAAAAGCCTTATTGCTTCTCGACTGGTTTACATTCTGTCCCCTCTTCCAACAAACCACAATGTCATAAAAGAAATAAACAATATATAGTTTTTAATTTTCTGTGGGATGGCAAGGAAGATAAGGTAAAGGGCGACATAATCAGTCAGCGGCTACGAGAATGGAGGGCTAAGAATGATTGATATAAAACTTTTTGACCAAACTCTTAAATCAGGCTGGATAAAGAAATATTTAGACAGAGAAAACCATGGAAAATGGAAACTTCTGTTTGATTTGGAATTAAAAAATTTTGGTGGTGAAGAAATTTTTCGAGGCAACCTCAATATAGAAGATATGTCAAAATACATAAAAATATCTGAATCCTTTACTTCTGAAATATTCCAAATCTGGACGGACATAAAATATGAAGCTAATATTTCGTCCATTGAACAGCTAAAGGCACAAAATCTATGGCAAAACTCTCTTGTACGTGTCGGAAACAGACCCATTCACTACAGATCATGGTCTTCAAAGAGCGTTAAAACTGTGGGCCATGTTATAAAACTGACGAAAACTATTTTCTATCTTTCTCTGACTTTATAGAACGTTATAATATCAAAACAAATTTTCTTACCTTCCATGGCGTGATATCAGCTGTTAAAGCCCTATGGAAAAGAAACGAGGCAAACCTCCACAACGATAATGGCACCATATACGAAACTATTATTGACACCTTTTTAAAGACAAAAAAGCCAAATAGATTCTCGTGAGCAAAAAACAAAAGAGCCCCATGGAAACCCAAAGGAAATGGGTCGTGAAATGCGCAACGTTTTCCCCAAGATTGAGAACTTCCCCCTTCTCCTCTCACATTATGACCCAACGAAAACCTTCTCTAGTTTACGTGTAAAGGTTAAGCCATGTAAATACCTCAACCTCGTTTTACTTGATGTTTACACCTTTTCTCCTCTTTTCCTCCTTCTGTAAAATTTGTAAATAAATAAAGTATACCTGTAAGTAATTTTAAGTAATGTAAGTATCGTACTGTAAATATAACATTGTACTTAAAGTTATGTAATTTCTTTTTCTTAAAGTACAGTTTAAGGAATGTTTTTAAATATTGTATTGTAACGTTAGTAACCGTGTTGCATTAAGAAGAGGCACACATTGGATCAATAAATGCTTTGTTAATCGCCAAAAAAGAAAAAAAAAACATGGACGGAAACAGAACGGGGCGCCTGTTCTGGCTGACGAGAAAAAGCAATACGCCATGCGGCTTGAGACACTTGCCTTGACGAAATCTGTGAACAATCTAGTCAATAGGAGATCATTGTATTTATTATCCTACAAATAGCTTTAGCAACACGCGCGATCTTTTGAACATTGCTCTGATATTGGATATATTACACCAAATCACGTGCGAGCGAAAATATTGAATGCTGTATGACGGCAGGTGATGTGCAAATATTTTCAAATCAATTGTCAAGGACAAAATAATTTTGACCCAAACGCAAGCGGAAATGGTAAAACATGCCGTCAAATCACGGTACATTTGCTGTCAATTGATCGCTCAATGGCTTCAGCAAAGTGTCCATTAGTCTTGCGATGTCATGTAGAAACAGAAATATTTTCACGATAATGAACACAGCTTCTGTCCAGTGCGAACGATATTACTTCATTTTCTTTGAGTTTATATGACACGTGTGAAGTTTATATCTTCAGAGCACACCCATGAGCAGTTAAAGAGACGAAACTGCGCCGAAAAACGTCTGTGAAAAATTGTTATGACCCTAGGGACAGGGTCTTAGAGTGCCAGTATTAATTTACGTCCTTCTAGCAAAGTATCTTTTCCGCTCAGGTGCAGAAATTGATGCCGTAAGCCCTACCTAATGGGCCACTTGGCACTAACGTTATCTACCTACTACCTTCACCTTATACTACCGCAACATTCTGGTTGTAAGCCCAGGCTTATACAACTTTATGAGGGCTTTTCAGTTGGTGGGTTTATAAACGGGGAAGCTTATATCCAGAAGATGCCTCCAAGAGGTATAGGAAACACGAAAAGCTTTATCTTAGCTTGGGAACAAGAAACACCCGGCATAAGTCTAAGTCACCTTAAGGTGGTCACGTGCTCACTTGTCATCTAATTTATTATTTAGATGGAATGTTTTCCAGCTCTACGGGCCGGGCGGCCAAGGAGGAATCATTTCGTTAATTTACCATTTTAGACATCTCAACTGTACGCTAAAACGTGACATCATCACTTTCCTAATTTGCATAATAGAAAAACGCAGGAGCCCATTACCTGGGCTCCTGAAAAACGTCAATATCTCTAAAACGAAAAAAGATATTCCAAAAAGGAAAATTTCATTATTTTTTTTGAAAAGCCTGTCAAATAGGCTGCAATTATTTTTCATGTCATAGGCACTTCAAGAGAATTCTTGAAAAAATACGAAACTGAAAAATATATTGCTTTCAAATCTTATGGAATTATTTCTTTCCGTAATAAATGGAAATACTAGGAAGAATTCCTTTTAAGTGGCGATAATTAATTTAATGTGATTCACAAACAAACATTATAATAATACAAACACTGAGAAAATTAATTGGTGGTAATAAGTACTCTTCAGTTCTGGTTTATTATGAAACATTTATCTTGTAAGTAGTTTTAATAGGATTATATAAAAAAACTTTGCATGTAAGATGTTTAATATGTACACACATACAAAAAAGGAACTGTAATCTACTAATAGTCACTGAAGAAGACACTAAATAAAGGAAAAAAACAAAAACAAAAAAGTTTAAACCTTACTTTTGTGGCGGCGTTTACAATATTGTCATTTTAACTTACCAAAGGCAACTACACCAATTTCGATATATTAAAATTCGTCCCAACACAACAGACCTCAGCACGAGGCTCTGGGGGAATAAATCCCACAAATTCTGTAGTTATTCCCCAGTCCCCAGAGCCTCGTGCTGAGGTCTATTGTTTTAGGCTGAATTTTAATATATGGAAATTGGTCTGTTGTATTCTGACGGCCCAGCATGTTTCGTCTCCAGTTTCATCCGTTTGCTCGTGAAACAGACACAACAGAAAGAGAAAAGAAAGAAAGCGTCCAAGGAATAGCTGTTATCGCAGTTATCAGCGGTTTTACATGCAAACGAGGCGAAAGGGTCTTTAGGCCATATTTGTATTCCCGGTATTAGAATGCAACTATCTTGTAACTGAGGCTAATGCGGGCAGTCTTTTCAAACGCAAATGACATTTATCTCTCTAACGATATTCTCTCGCATGAGCCTCTTCTCCAAGCTAGTTCCAGTCCAACACCGAGAATACGAACACGGTCTATTTTTGCTTTGACTCTTTCGCCTCGTTTGAATGTATTTGACTGCAAACTAAACTACAATAACAGCTATTTAATTTTTTAACAAATGACATATATAATATTCACAAACTATTCAAATGGCAAGGTACACAGAACCAAAAGCCTGAATAAGTGGCAGTGAGGCGAACTTTTGTTCTTTGATGTGTTTAAATTGCCGTTATCATAATTATCTTGCCACAATTCACATGAACGCTTCTTTTGATAATGCAGAAAATTAGTCAGTTCAGCTTACTTAAAAACGTAGTTGTCACTAACGTATTTTTTTATTTTAACGTAGACAAAAGGTATATAAGCTGTCGGTTAGCCTGCCAATTCAAGGTGTGTCCGGCTGTTTGTTGTTTTCTGACCACTCCCTTTAGAACAGATCTTTCAATACTAAAACCGTGGCGGTTGTAACGTGCTTTCACTTTTCAAGAACCTTTCAGTACTGAAGGACGCTGGCTTGAAAAAGACTAATTTTACTTTGTCACGTTTTGGTAAGTTGATGGACTTTGGTCATGTGAGAATTTGTAAGGGCAAAAACCGATCAAGTAAGGCTAAGACACATAAAAAAACGCGGCGGGAATAATGAATCATTTTGCCTTTAGTTAGAGTAGATATCGAGATATTTTCAGGTGATAGATGGAAGTTACACTCAAGAGTCCGTAATGCCATGCACCTCCTTTATAAAATTTTAACTTCAACAACAGGAAGTAAGAATTATCAAATAATTAAATACAAGTCATTCTATTTCTTATTGATAATTTTCGTCTCCAGCAGTGTTAATCTGAGTTTCGAAACTGCGGCTTGAATGTAGTACTTTAAATTCGGTATAAGACGTAGGTAAAATTTCTGTTTTCTGTAGATTGAGCTAGCCCAGAATACTACACGGCTAAGAAATTTTGGAAACTAACTTGAAATTTTACTGAACAAATTCTGTAGGGCTGGGACTGTGACGGATACTTAACCGAACGGCAAACTCTCTTCTTTGTGATTCCGGTTCTAAAACGTGTATCAGTCGTGGGTCAGTGTACTCGCGGTGTAACTGAAACACGCCGGATTTTTATCAAACGAAGTCTCGTAAAGATAATTAATAAAGGCTAGCTGATATGAAGATTCGGCGATGCTAACGCGAGTCCCTTCAGGAAACAACTCGTGACCCAACACGTAGCTGCATCAAGGACAGTGTTCTTTGTTCTTTGTTGTATCTTGTTTTCTAGTTGAATAAACGCTTTCAGAGGCCAAAGTACCTAGAGCCTAAAGCCTGGCTCTCTTTTTAACCCGTCTATAAAACTCTCGAGTTATTATTGGTAGCTTAACTAAGTATGTAGATATTCTGAAATCAAGTTTAACTGCAGTTCAATTTTATGACACCTTTCCGAGAGACTATGCACGAACTTTTAACATTTGTTCAGCACGGTTACATTATCATTTCAAAATATCCGTCCTTAGGCAGTCGAGCTAAGAAAAAAGAAAAAACCGATTCAGCAGGAAACAAAGGCAGCCTTTTTGTCAGTATTTATTGTAAAAGAGAATGGTATTATAATTGGAATAAGATGTAGTTGCCAAAGCTTGTTTTGGCAAAACGGCCGGGCAATCTTCTTCTCTTTAAACAGAGTCGACTGGAGGAAAACTAGCTTCCAGTTCTTCTTTACTATATATATAATTCAGTTGCGTTGATAGTCAATCGGCAAAAGAGCGCATAATTGTGAGGCTGTTAAATAAACATTTTCGAAAGGCTTTTTTTGATGCTGAGGCCTAGATGTTCGTAAAAAAGTAATCCATGCGTCAGGGTATAAATTTATTTGCTAAAATTTAATAAAACGGCAACTGTTTATCCTTAGATATATAATTTTGCTCTCTGCGGGGTCGTGCACTTCGATGACTATGGTCAACATGCTACGGAGTGTCTATTCAACGAAAAAACTTTATTTCAACCTGAAAGCGTTCGTTGTACAAAAAACGTTCACGCCAGCAATTTCTTTTGTTTAAGGTACTGTTTATAATACCAAAGAAAGTGACTTTGACGCCTTAAACCTCACTTTTTTTCTATCGGCCGAATTTTACGGTTGAATAATATGAAAATAATATCTTAACGAGACAAACAGTAACAATCAAACATTTACATAAAGCTTACAAATTTTATTTAAATTCTTGCTAAGCAAATGAGAATTGCAACAGCTGTAGTGCTGCTGTTTCCCAAACTAACAATGAAACATTTATCCATCTGTCTTATCTTTCCCATCACTTCCCACCGGCAAAAGCATTTAACAATAACTATCCAACTCATTGGCTCTTGCAAATGGAAATTGATTTTAAAATTTGAGTTTGTAATTAGGGATATGATATTTTGCGCAAAACTCCTTTTCAGCCGAAAACGTTCACAGGAAATTAGATGATGACGCTTTGTTTTAATGCGCAGGTAATTTATTACACTTTTTAGCTCAAGAAGTTAAGGATTGACTCTCTCTTTACACATCAACGCCAATCGCCATTTTCCCGTCGCCGCTGATTCGTTCGGCGCGTCTCATAACTGCTGCGTTTTGGGCTTTTCTCAACTTTTATCTCTCATACTCGGCTAGGAAACCGAGATACTAACTGTCGGGGAGATTTCAGTGTGGTTAACCAGGTAGGTGAAGTTAATTGAGCGCAGTTTTATTCGACTGGGCCAAATTAAAACGAAATTTACCACATTGGACGTTTTAATGCGAAAACTGTAAAGAAGGCAAAACGACGGCCTATGGTAAACATAAAGTTTGTTTAGCGACTATGTGTGTCGCGCTAATTACTCCGACCTGTTAATGTCGAAATCTAGTGGGCTCAAGAAAAACTTCCTTATTTGTTTCAACACAGTCATTATCAACTGTACGTTACGAACTACATAAGCTTACATAAACGGGCTGAATTTAAAATGTACAGTTAAAAACGACTCAGTGCTGTCTTTGATTTTGACATCACCTGTCGATCCAAGTCGAAAAAGGCGTTCTTTGGTCCGATGAATGGAATATCATTTATTTATCTTTAGAAGGAAAATTCAATTTTTCAAAAAGGTTAGAAAGCCATACCTGCAATCAAAGCAGCAATTAAATTCCTATTGAAATGAAAATTTTGTTTTCTCGATTTAACAATAACAACGTTGAGCGACGTGTGTAATTTCCACAGAATTTCTATGCTCACTTCATTATAAATATTTTATTTTCTACACTCCACGCTATCGGTGATTAGATTTTTAAGAATAACCAGGCAGTCTGGATGAGTGAAGAAGCCGTACGTGAAAACAGAAAAACAATATTCAGTTTAAGGCCTGGCTCAGGGTTGTTCCAAGTCTTAGAACAATCATCTGCTCGACGGCGTTAAGTAACGCTCTCTCTATTAAATCCTTTCAAGTCTGTTAGTAATCAGTAAATAATTTCTCAGTAGCATTTTAATACAAAGACGAGCATTTCGGTCTTGAGAATTAAGCAACCGATAAAGCATAAAAGGACGCTTGGTTGGCTCCTTTTAACTAACATTATTGTCCCAGGAAATTTAGGTTGTTTGGATTGTCCAAATGTTAATATCAGTACGCGAAAGATAATTTCATAAAAGAGAGAAAAGAATTGAATTGAGACTGTGTCTTAGACTCGTTTAATTATACAAACAACTTGGAAATAGCAGTTGCCATTTATTATATAATGGAGTCTACAATAAATTCAATGATGCCGCCAAAAAAGAACAGATTCAGTCGATTCAAGCTTGATTAAATCTCCGAATATAGACTGACTACGGGTCCAAGATCTGATCGAAAACTCGATACACACAGGCTAAATATATGATACACTTAATGAAAGGTAAAGGTAAAGTCTGCATACGAGCCAAGTGGCCCATCAGGCCGGAGCTTATCCCGGTTTCCATAGCATGAAGC
>OMLO01001909.1_pt1 | contig 16436 bp, 10 predicted proteins | sample 1674811 | NCBI WGS metagenome assembly OMLO01 (sample SAMN06265003, study PRJEB25207) | coral metagenome | isolation source: Coral host | place: Mexico:La Bocana,Puerto Morelos, Mexico | collected 2008-11-13 | reverse complement strand
AGCCTTGCTGACACACAAACTTTTTCCTCCAAGACAGACATAAGAACACTCTTCGTAGTTTTCTTTAGGCTTCCATCGCAGTGTACAAGTGCCAATGGGACTGGAGAGAGTTCAAATGCCATAACTTCTCGCAATTTCACCTCTCTTGAATTCGCAACAATCAGCAGACGTCCAAATAAATTTCGGTCTGATTCAATGGTGACAACTTTCTCGTTGGCGGATTTCAGTGTTACGTTCTTGTTGGTTGTTACGTTCTTGTTGGTTGATCAAATCAAAGGTCTTGCTTTTAAGTTGCTTTAAGGGCTCCCAGAAGCTGACTTTACTTGTGTGAAGACGATCCTGAATAAAGGCTTCCATTTTCTTCTTGCCCATTTCTGTACTTTTCAGTAAATTCTCGGCGCTGTCTGCCGGAAGAATGACACCAGTTGCAATATTAAGTAGTGGGCTGTCATCATCACCATCAAATGGGTTAGACATCAGATTTGAAGAAAAACAATCAATTATCTTGTTGACATCTTCCTCGTCACGTTGGACTCTCTTTGGTTGGGATTCTTTGTGGGTACCCATGCGATCACCCTCCCCTATGCCATACATTTCTTTTAATGCAGTGGTCACAGAAGCTCGCTCATGAGAAGTTATAAACTATTTCTGTAAGGCACTTTGGTTTTGGGTTATTCCAATGACTCCACCTTTCGACTTTCGAATCTGCGTTGATGGATTGTTAAAGAAAAACCGCTACGTCACGTGACCAGTCACGTGATAGGAGTTGTGTACTCTTTTGTGCGTGCATTGTTGACTAGTGATGTTTAATTGTCGATTTACGGCACCCAGTGCCGAAAAACACGGCAAAAAACAGGAATAATTGATCAGCCTCGTTTTCATGCCGACAGTCAAAGTACGTCATAAAAAAGTCCCCTTATCTCGTCACCGACCCCACTTTTCGACTCTACGAACTATCAGGTCTTCTTCAGGAGATGTCAAAGAGCAATAATCCACTGTCAAACCTTTTCTGTGGCGTGGGGTGAACCAAACGATCATTTTTCGGTCCCGGCGCCCCGACTATATGACTTCTCATCTTTTGTTTAGTCCTTAGTAACAGTTCACAAGCTACCACGAAGTAAGACTCGGCCAGAATTTTTCTCGTTGAATAGGTATTGCCACGAGTTTCCTTTACTTTTCAAACTGGCTGGAGAGAAACGCAAGAAAACTTCTTTCTTGAATTTAATGTTAATTGTAAAATAAAATTTTCTTGTTTGTCACTCCCCAGCCCCTTTGAGTAATTCATCTCCAAAGCTGTCAAGATCCCGTTCAAGGAAATTCAGCAGAGATGTTCTTCTCCACCTGTCAAGGCAATATCAACAGAGTACAAGTCCAGCAAACAAAACCAACCCACGAAGACCCATTAAGAGAGCGAGAGTGAGTAGACAATTTCCTGAAGATCTTATCAAAATTATTACATAGCCTTTGATTCTTGCTTTAGTGTGCGTCAGCGTGTTATAGATACACGTAAGAGGTTTGAAGAGTACTAAAATTATCGGCTATTTTCGGTAATCTTCGGACATTTTCGGAAAATGTTCGCAAATGTTCGTCTTGCCTTCGAACTCGAAGCGTAACCGAAAGCAACTCTGGCATATTATAAATCAATGATACAAAGTTGAAAGCCTGAAAATCGATTATTTTGCAACAATCCCAGAAAGAATGAAGAAAACCCGTTAGTATAGTTTGAAATAATTTGGTTATATCAACTAAGTTGAAAATGTAAATTGGCCACCGTAACGAGTTATAAAGCTGACGTTTCGAGCGTTAGCCCTTCGTCAGAGCGGCAGTGGCCAATTTACATTTTCACCTTAGTTGATATAACCAAATTACATTGTTACCCCCTTCGACGCAGCACCACAGTTCCTTAGAAACTCTCACTCTTTATAGTTTGACATAGCCTATGTCACAGCCGCCTCCTCCCAGACAGAAGCTAAGTTTTGACGCTTTTTTTCTGATTTAACATTTTCTTTTTCTTTCAGTCCTTTTCTTTTAATTCCGAGCGACTACCACAGTACAAGCGAGAATCGGACAAGAAATCCAAGTTCCTTTTCTTACATTACAGTGCCACCAAAGGATTTTGGGACTGGTGGATTCTTATCTTGACGACGTACATTGCCATCATGGTTCCTTATAATGTGGCCTTCCGGCGAAATGATCGGAAAAGGGACCTGATCATCTTTGACACGGTGATCGAATTATTCTTCATAATGGACATTGTGGTGCATTTTAGAACTTCTTTCGTGGATATAAGCGGAAGGATTATTTATGACCAGAAAAAGATTGCCATACATTACTTGAAAGGATGGTTTATTTTAGATTTTCTCGCTGCCTTACCATTCGAGGCTTTGTATTTTGTTAACCATACTTGGGTGAGTATTATATATGTAATGTCTCCTGAGTTTCATCATTGTATTGGGTGGGCAGGGGTAACAGCAAAACGTTTTTAAAGGAAAAGCAGTATTTTTTTTCAAACTTATTTGGAATAAATCGTTTCCCAAGGACTTTTGTCCACGTTTGTAGCTTTGTCACAATATCTTTTGAATAATTTCACGCACGAACTTGGCATCAATCAGGCGATTTTGTTAGCGATTGATTTGAACAGCACAGAGTGGTAATAACTACCGAGTTAAGAATTTAACCCACTTATTAACAACCTTAAAGTATGAATAAATTAAAGTTAAATACTAACTATTTGAGACAAGTTACTTATTAGCACCTTTTAAAAGCTAACAGAAAACGTAACTATGTTGCACCAAAGTAAGCCGACGTGTTCTTTAAAGTAAGCACCTATAAAATAACTTAGCTCGACTGCACTGCGACGTTTTGAGCAATATCGAGTGGTTAGCTCGCTGGGTGAGATCTGGAGGTGACCTAGCATTATTTATAGCCGTCACTCTCTTTACATATGCGCACAATTAGACCAAAGCCAAGATTTTCTGGTTTAGGTCCCGGTTGTTCGAAGGCTGAATAACACTTTCTAGTGGATAAATCGCTATCCAGTGGATAAGTGTTAACAAAACAAACCACGCTGATTCATCCGGTGGGTATTGTTACACCTTTTGAACAACTCGGGCCTGGTGTTTGACTTTGTTCACAGCATTGTCTGTCGTCTGTTGTCCCAAATTAACAGCGACATTAAAAGCGAGGTTGGTTGTCCCAAGAAGTCCCTAGCGAAAACACAACCATAGCTTTTTAACCACAGAGCTACAGAAAGCCTCGGCGTAACAAGTCAGTCAATTTGCTAGGCTCTTATCCTGGAGGAACATAATTATGACTGAGTTAAATGCAAAAATCGAGCGGCATTTTCACAAGGCCTGTTATAAAGCAACCATCCTTGTTCCCTTATGTTCTAGTCAGCTATCTTAGAATAGCAGTCAAACTCCAACAGTTATCATGTGGAGCCTACAGTCGCGTCACATGGCTGTTCCCGAAATGTTACCTTCTCAAATTTTATTATCTTATATTCTGTCTTATTTATCATCCAGGCAAACACAGCCTTTGATAGGAAAGGTTCGACATTTAACGAGGTACTTAACATTTTATCAATTGTACACATATATTTGCTCTATAAATGTACTTAAAGTTCTTGCGTGTCGTAATTTTAATTTGATTTGACTTTCTGTTAATGCTTATAAATCCTCCGTTTTTGAGCCGTCATTTTATGAAGTCTGTAACTGGACAGTAGTTCTAAACCACTAAATTTAAACACTGCATGCGTGATATAGAAAATAGGGACCACAAACTTAAGTTTTTTTTCAAAACGCAAGAAGATCAAGCTTACTTCTCACTTTAAATGCTTGTTGTTAACATGTCTACTCTGTAAATTGTAATTTAACTTTGAACAAACCACGAAAAAAGACTTAACTATTGAATGATAGACTGAGATTTAAACAAATAACCATAATCAGAGTTAAAAACAAAAAATTTCAAGATCAGACAGTCGAAAAGCATTATTTATGAGGTGTATTTTTTTTTCTCGCTTTTAGAGTTGATTTATATAATTCTTCATTACTTCTGTAGTGTCTTTTACAGAGAGTTAATCCCCCAAGTACGCCGTAATGTTCCCCACTCAAGCTTATTTTACATCACGGACGGCTTCGGAAATCCCTTTTACGGCGGACTTTGCTCACGTGACCAGTCGAAGCGGCTTTATATTACATGCATTTTCATCCTCCACGGACAGCCTCGGAGCAAGCGGGTGGTAAGATTATCCGCGGTGGGACAGGATACCATGTCTAAAAAAAACTTGAGAGCGATTTTCTTACTTGGGAGATTAACTATCCTACCCGCTCTTAATCCTTTGTTTGTCTTGTGTTGGTTCCAATAATGGTTCTAGTAATAACGACATAATTCTCCGAGCTATCTGCGTTTGAAAAATCCTTGCAATGTCTGTACTAGCTTGGCAGAGGTAAACCTGTTCTCGTGGAAGTTCCTGTATGGCTGTTATAAATACTTTAACATGAAAATGAGCCAGTATGATGTTATCAGATCTAACCAGTCACAAAGAACACCATCCAGTGCGCCAATAATCATGATTCAAAGGAAAAGAGCGGGAAAGGTTACGTAAGAGAAGCCATATTTAGTTTCTGATTGGTTTTAAATTTAGCCTGTTGGCTGTGATTGGTAAGAAGCTTTGCAAAATTTTTCCGAGTTGCCTTTTGCCTCAGAATGGGTCTACATTTGAATCCACTAATATGAAAATGTGGTTTATTTTCATGACAATCAAAGTCATTTTCATTTGAAAGGTTTTGCAAGAGGACTCGTTTTCACACAGTGACACAAGGCAACGCAGAAATGGCCAATCCAATCATCACATTTGCATTATTCTCTCCTTAGGGATTTCTTATTCAACTTCTCAAATGTGGACGACTCCTTCGTCTGTTCCGTGTGGTCCGCAAGTTGCATCGTTACACAGAATACAGCGCCATACTACTTACTCTTCTAATGATTGCGTTCGCAATGATGGCTCATTGGCTTGCTTGTATCTGGTATGTGATTGGCCTATCCGAGGTGTCAGACAATTCGACAGTCAGCTGGCTTTATGCGCTGGGAGAGGCCATCAACAAACCGTACGTTAACTTTACAATGGGATCTGGACCCGATGAAGGGTCTGCTTACGCCACTGCACTGTATTTCACGCTGACCAGTATGACCACGGTCGGATTTGGTAATGTGGCTGCAAATACAAATGCAGAAAAAGTGTTTGCTGTGGTTACGATGTTAATAGGAGGTAAATTGTCTTATGTTTTAGTCACAGATATTTCTTGTTAAGTATTTAAGAAAGAAACTTAAAGCAGGAACCACAGACAAAAGAAATATGTTAGGACAAGTCTATTGAACTTAAGTTTCGGATACTTGGAATCTTCTTCCAATAGAATAGTTAAATAATAATTAAATTCCCGGAATAGAGCGAAGTGGTTTTTCATGGAGTTAACTCCAGTTTTATATAGTTTTACCTTTTACACTTTTAGTATTACTTAATTTGTAGTTCTAACCATTTTCTATGGGTTCCTGGACTCTTCTAAAGATTATCCGTTAGTCATATTTTTTTCAGAGAATTTATTACTTTATTTTATTTTCGCATGTAAATCCTTCAGTGCCATGAATTGTGATGAAATAAACTAGAACACTTTAAACATGGCGGAGCAACACATTAGGCGCCTCAAGAAAGTCATGGTTTCATTTGCTTTATAAAACGATAAGGAATGAGATCTTCTCTAACAGATAACTCTCCTAAGAATAATTTTTGTTTAATTGCAGCTTTGATGCACGCTGCCATATTTGGTAATGTAGCCGCCATTATCCAGAAACTGTATGCCAATCGAGTTCGGTACCATTCCCGCGCGAACGAAATCAAACAATTCATCCGGGTGCACAGAATTGATCAGGATTTAGCCAATAGGCTTGAAGATTATTTCCACACCACGTGGTCGCTTTCCGGTGGGGTCGATACTAGCGAGGTATGCATGCTTCATAAGTTTTAGAAGCGATAACATTACAACTAGAAATATTTAGGGATAAAGCAGTATTCTTTTGACTGTCCTAAGTAATTCGCGTCGCTTTGGTTTGGCGTTGGTACGCTGCGTGATTGGTTGTGAAAACTCGTACCATTTATTCCCTTGCTTTGAGTCAGCTAGGTTATCTAGTTCAAATTTTGATTGGTTCATTGGATTGTATGCGTTCTTTTGTGGTTGGCCAAACTGAATACCTTGGTTTCGGTTTTACGACACTCGATAGAAAAACACTACAAAATAATTTAATGATACTTTTTTTTTCATTTGAGGCCAACACAATGAAGAGTTTTCAAACCTTAAGGTGGTTTTACTTCTGTCACATTCTTAAAAATTCTCTCTATTTTCTTCCTATTCAAAACGATTCTTTCCAGGTAGTTTATATTTCCCAGAAGTTCCAACTCTTTTTCTCACTGATTCTACCTAGATTCTCACTACATTTCCGGAGGAGCTTCAGTCCGACGTATGCATGCATCTTTACAAAGGACTGTTGGAGCTCAACCCTTTCAACCAGGCCCCGCGCGGATGTATCAAAATGCTTTCGCTCCAGGTCCGCACAGTTTACATTGGACCTGGTGAGATGCTACTGGCGCAAAATGACGTCATCAACGCTATTTATTACATTGCTAACGGATCTATGGAAGTGCTTCAAGGAGAATCTGTAGCTGCAATTCTTGGTACGTGGACATTCCTCGCAACCTCGTTCCCAAGGTCTCTTTGAGAACGTAGCCAATCAGAGAACGGCATTTGTGATAGAGCGCTAGAAGATTTATACCAAAACTCGATAGAAGTAGGGAGTAAATGAGCACGTTTCGATTACATCGCTGATTATCAAAATGTAGATTCTTTTTCGCCATCAGTACATCAAGATCTCGTGCTAGTTCTGTTTCTGTGAAGTCGGGTGCGGAGTGGTTTCGGAAAGAGACTAGAGCGAGTTCAATCTGATCATAATTCCAAAATGGCGGTGAATATTTTTCAGTCCGCAATTTCGCATAGAAATTTCGAACTACCGTTCAGGACGTTCCGTTTATTTCGAAAATTTCTCGGTCGGTCGAACCAAAATTGTCTCGCCATTTATATTCTAATCGAGATTCCCGGAATTTTTGGGTAAATGGTAAACAGCTTTCAACTTAACAGTACCGACGCCGCGTATCTTAGCAGGTGTTTTCCTCCTTTTAGGTAAAGGGGATCTTTTTGGCGAGGACATCTCACGCAAGACCCCTGCAAAGCGTGCTAACGGTGACGTCAGAGCTCTGACGTATTGTGACGTATATTACATAACACGTGAACGCTTACAGAATGTTCTCCACTTTTACCAGGACTTCGCGTTCAAGTTCTCCGAGAATCTTGAACTTACATACGATCTGGGAGCGAGTGAGGTAATGTTTGAAGAAGTCTTTTATAAAGGAATTTAAATTTCTTATTTCATATTCTTTTGAAAACGATCAGCTAAATCGAAATCAGAAACTGGCATATCTTTCAGACCTTTCAGTCTATATAACCTCTCTATATTTGCGGGACACCTGCACAGTGGGTAGTCCTGAGCTGGCAACATCGGACCATGTTGCCTGCTTGGGTAGCTAATCACAGCGAAAGATTTGCCTCATCTTGCTCACTCATGGGGTTAGCCGTATAATAACATCAATTTATTGTCTGGCAAGGAGGTAAAGAGAATAAAGAAAAAAACATTCTGTATTTCACAAAGAGATGGAGACATCATAGTTTCTCTTCCCGTTCATTTCGAATCGTAGTTTTTCTTATGTATCTCTCTTTCCTATTCTTTCAGCGGGATATCTGGAGGAGAGGAGGTTTAGACTCTATATCAGAAGACGAGGAAGAAGAAGACGACGAAGGATCGGAAACGAACGCCCTTGATGGCGTCTTCAATCACGTGAACCACGCTAGTCAACCAAACCATTTCTATGGCAACTCAACGCGGTTTAACAGGAGGCCTGGACAGAAGTTAAACCTGTATAGAAAACCTAATCATTTTAAGGCCACGGAATCCTGGGGCGGACTCAAGCGAAACAGTGCAACGGAATGGAGGAACCGAACAAATGACGTTGAAAAACAACCATTGTGTGTTCTACCCCAAGAAGAAGACACTTCGATACCGCCATCCCCGCGATCGTTTGTTCGTCAACTTGCAGTCGAAGTCAACGCGGGTTCTAGTAATAATGCCCTAGAGTCGTCTCCGAAGGAAAAACCCTCTCCAAGTGAACCTTTTTCTGATCCAAGCCTGGAGTGGGATCAGGAGAACTTCGCGTTGAACACAGACGCAAGCTCGTTCCATGATGAACCCGATGGTGAAAGTTTTGAAATGAAAAACATGAATATGGGCGTTGGTGTGTCTTTCATGGATGACATTGCGGATGAGAGAGAACATGGCGAGCGAGACAAGCTCCTAACAAATCACGAGGACTCTGAAAATGAATCAACGGATAACAATTCTCAAGCTAGCGACTCCGCAGACCTTGCGAAGAGATGCAGCAGTGATTTTTCCAAGCATCTTTACTTAGGGTGCGACGAAAATGATGTAGACAGTCCAGTTTCCTACGCAAATGGAAATCTCGGTGCTATCCCTGAGACAGAAAACATGGCCTCTGAGGCACTTGGGACAGAGTCAGAGGATGCTCCGAGAGGTTTGTATGACAACGCTCGAGACGCATCAAGAGATTTACATGATGATGTTGACACCCTTAATCGTTTGTATAACGGCGACACTTGCGGGAGTTTATATGGCGACGATAACAGAGACACTCTAAGAAGTTTATATGACGACGATGTTGAGAGTATTGGATACACGGATTTTGATACCATGGTTAAAGGAACCAGAAGCCCTCGTTTCGTATCGTCTCCAACCCACAGTAGCTTAAACAAAAGTCCCATCCAGAGCATTCCCACTTCACCCATAGAAAGCACACACGGAAGCTCCAGAAGTGGTTTTTCAGAGCTTCCATTTAGAGGGAGCTTTACGGACAGTTTGAAACATAGCGGACCTATCACTCAGTACGAAAGTCCCAAAAGAATTCCTCCATCTTCTAATTCCGGAAGCCCGAAAGATTTCCGACAAAATTCCGCAGGAAGTTCCAGAAATTCCGGTCGATTGCTTAGCCTTGAAAAGCCTGATAGTCCTAGAAATAAATTTGGGAGCATCTTTTCCGAGTTGAGGGCCCCAAGTCCCTCTGCTGGGAGTCTCAAAGAGGGGCTCTATCGGGAGGAACGCGCACGAAGAGGAGCTTTAAGACGAACTCTAACAGAGTTCAATTCGCCAACTAACTCTTGTGGCTCTTTAAACGAGAAACCCGTAGCGTCCTCCCGGAGGAGGAAGGTTTCCGCTATACAGCCTCCCACGATATTTGCACCACTTGTCGCCAACGTAAACAATCCTTATAAGGATTTCGTGCCTCCTGTACGCGAGTCCCCGATCACGTGTGACTGTGAGCCAGACGACGAGATACCGTACGAGGGTCTGGAACCGATTTCAAACGATGTGAAAGAATGTGACATTTGTTACGAGAGGGAAAGGCACAGTTTTGAATCAGACAATTCTGAGGATAAAAAAGAGGACTTCTACAAAACCGCGAACGATCTTATCACTGACAAGCAACTCCATTGTTTGAGTGGTAGAAGCAGTGCAGAACAATTCGCCAAAAATGATGTATATTCTTCCCAGACGACTTTAACATCTGAAACGTCGTCTGGAGAGTGGGAGCATCGAAGCGATCCTTCTCAGAAAATCGACGATTCCTCATTTGAGTGTAACTCCGTTAAAGAACTTACCAACTGCTTCGAGCGACCGCGGTCATCCTATTCAAACCTTCACCAACGACCCAGCCTTTCTGGGGCTTATTCGACGCAATGCATTGAACAGGAAGAAATTCCAGAGAGCGACGAGCTGTTTCGTCCAATGCGATCTAGTTTCTCGGAGCCTCACCTGAGTGCAAGAATCCCCGCGCTGGATGGAAACACAGAGCACAGATTGTCTGAAGAAGATGTGGAACATGGGAGTTTAGACAGCCGGGACACAACCACTCGAGATCTCGAAGATATCTTTAAAGATGTCTCCAGCACCAAAGAAGCTATAGAAAAATTGGGATTGATTTTAAGTTCACCAGAGCCAGATATTTATACAGATCTCGCGGACACGAAAGAGACAGTTCAAAAACTAGATAAACAGGTTTTAAACCTAAATAAAGACGTTGCGTCACTAAGCACTGACGTTAAAACTGTTTTGGAGTTGTTGAAAAGTCTGAAAAACGGTAAAGTGGTTGTATAATCAAATCGAATTGTGACTGAAAAAATACTAGAGGATTTCAAATGGAAATAATTTTGTAACGAAGGGCAAAATAATTCTATATAACGCATAATCGTTCTCGCTATAAAGAATACGTAGTAGTTCTAGTTACGACGATACACGTATCGATATTAAAAGCGTAATCCTATGTTAGAGCAAACAAGGGAATGAGTTTTTACAAGAGTGGATAAACGGTAAAAGAGCCTAACCTCTCATATAGGTCTCAATCCCAAGGTAATCGCTCTGAAGTTATTTAAAGATATGGTACCCAGTTCTTCCACAGACAATATTAGGGAGTATAAGGAAACCACCAAGGCAACAGCTAATTTTAACATTTTTTGTTTCAAATTTATTGCTGTGTTTTGAATTCAGTTTCATGATAATTTGGGCAGTGACAAAAAAGTAAACGACTTAAGAGTACTGCGAGATTTCTGGGTAAAAAATAAAATCATTTTTTCATTGACGTTGTTCTCGGCGTCGCCGACGTGATTGCTTGAACTCCCTATTTACGTTAGCTAAGTCCATGACAGGATTTCTTTTCCTGGGACTTCCGAAACAGGGAGTGGTCTAAAAATAACTCAATAGGGAATACCTTGGGTAATAGGCCTTAAGGGAATAAACTAATGGGTTCAGACTGTTTGGTCTTGGCTTTAGTGTATACGAGGTCTTTCCAGGACTGTGTTCACACTTGGTGCCCAAGTACTGGTGTCTGGACAGCAGCTCAAAATGGTGTTCCATTTAGACACTGGGTACTCTAAAGACGCATGTATCACTTAGTGCCCAAGTACATGGTCCAGATGTGGTACTCAGGCACTATGCCCAATTTCTGGTGTCACTACTTGGAGAAAAGTTGTGTTCACATTAGCGCACAGTGAGAATTGCAATCTGGCACCATGCTTGGCATCAAGTGTGAAGATTACGTAGGTTATCCAAACTTGAGAGTTTACATTTGCATCAGGCTAGCAAATATATAGCCGCTGTTTTCTATTTATCAACAAAGCAGAAAATAATTATTGTGAAATGATGTACAAATAGGGTTCATGATCACCATGACACCATTTTCAAGATATCAGGTCAATTTTGATGCAAATCCTCAATTTTTATCTGAATCAGAGGGCACAATAAGTAGACGTTATTTTATACATATGTATATTTTTCCATATATATTATAAAAGAAAATACTGTATCGGTATAGAACATAAAGAGAATATTTTTTCTGTGAATAGTCAGAATGTAAATAAAAAATTATATGATCCATGGCTTCAGAACATAGTTTTTATAAGTGTTTACCAAGAGGTTAAGTGAGATTGTCTATTTTCTTAGGAGCCAATTTATCCAAAAAAAATTAAAAATAGTTTGCTAAGGCTTAAAATAAAATTTGTCCTACTGTCACATATACATAAGCCTTAGCAAAAGTAAAATCACTATAGAGTTTCGTATTTCCAACAAAACAACATTTCTAACGACATTAATTTTACATCCAGACATTAATTTAATGAATTCCAGTTGGGCTGAAAATTGACCATTTTCATCAGATTTGATTAATCTTATAATTGTGGCAACAACAAAATGCTTGAATCTGATTGGTTCTTAACAGCTCTTATTTATTGCTTAATCTGGCTGGGGCAGCACAAAACTGTCCGATTTTACCTGTCCGATTACTAGCGGCTTGTAATCTGACAGGTCAAATCGGACAGTTAAACAGCCAATGAAAATTAAGCACTGAATGCAACTAGCCACTAAAATTTAACTACCTAGTCCATGTTAGCCAATCCAAATCAAGGAGAATTACTCAAGTGAGCAAGTTGTCCAGGTTCAGGTTCAGGTTTTTATTTTCTATTTGCAATAATTTGTATATTGTATTAAGACTTTTTGACAGCTTTAGAAAGTTGAGCTTTAGGCTGATGCATTAAATATTTCATTACTCAGTTTCTCACATTTTGCTATTGACACAATTAATTAGTAATAGGACTTTGTGTCGTACAATTCAGGAGTAATCATACTCGTAATTTCAAATCGAAATTTGAAATCACTCGCCCAATTACTCCCTGAACTTTACTCCACTCAGTCCTATTACCATTACTTATTTGGCAGTAAACAAAACCAAAGTGTTCTCCAACGTTGAGTTTGTCAGTTGGTGAAAATAATTGCCTTTTTGACCATGTGTCATATATCAGAATTCCAAAAGATTTTTTCATACAATTCAGGAGTAATCGTGCTCGTAATTTCAAATCGGCCTCGCGCGTGAAATCACTTGCCCAATTATTCCCTAAATTGTACTCCACTCAGTCCTATTACCATTACTTATTTGGTGGTAAACAAAACCAAAGTGTTCTCCAATGTTGAATTTGTCAGTTGGTGAAAATAATTGCCTTTTTGCCCATGTGTCATATATCAGAATGCCGAAAGATTTTAGATTCTAACTATACATGTAATAGGATAGGTCTTTCAATAGATGTAAAGTTAAGCTTGGGAATATGAATAGGTGCTGCCGGGTTTACATGGATAGCCTAAGTGAACCGGAACACAATTCCATGCTCCACAAAAACACCCATGCAAAGGGCATGGTAAAAGTACCTGCAGAAGAAGTAGGTACCATGTCTAAAATTAGCTTGAGAGGGATAACCTTTAATAGAAATAAAGCCATTATGGGAGATAAAATCTCTCACTCTTCAGCATGTCTTGACGCAAAGAACCATCCCAGCAGCGGATACCTCCCATAGAAGGTGATATTTTTTTAAACTTTATTATCCTGTTTTTTTTTTTTTAACTTTGGTAGTTGTCACTTTTAGAATTAAGCACAAATTAACAAATTCAAGTCTGAAATTATCCTGTCGGTTTTATAAGTATTCTGACAATATTTTATGTATTCCACCACCCAAACTCCTTTTGTCTCAGTCAGTCTAGGTTAACGTACAAATATGGATTGGGGGGTACTCCCAGAAAAATTGGGTAGGGGTGTGCGCCCTGCTTCCTGCATTTTCCCTACTCTATTTACGACCTGACCAAAAATTTGATACCTGACTCTTAGATCATTAGAGGAAGGGCTTTTATGGCTGGCTTTATCTACAATTAGCCTGTGTAGCAGGTATTAAATGGGGTAGAGGAAGGCAAAGTGCAGATGGGAGAAGGAGGGCGTGATAAAGAAGTAGCTTCTTCTAAAAAAAAAACAAATTGCCTAGAGTGCAAAAATCAATACCCTATTTATGACCAAAATGGCGGCAAAATGGCTAAAATCGATACCCTATTTATGACCAAAACAGCTGAAGACCATACTCTTTGTGGCCGCACATACCTATATAGGCCATATAAGGGAGCATCCCCCCCAGGATTTTAATACACCTGCCACTGTCCACGGGCAAGTCATCACTGAACAGAAAACACCCTACCAGGAAAATTAGATAACTAATATTATTGAAATTCTACTAGTATACAAATGCAGTTTTAATTCAGTCTGAACAATCAGCTCTTACTTGGTGTAGAAGACATTGATGAAAAACAATAGAAAACAAAAGAAAGAGGTTTGTGAGGCAGTGTTCTATTGTGATGTGTCCTGTGTCTTCTATGCCATAAAGGAGCCAAACAATGGCCGTTTTTGTACTAGATGATGCATTATCCATCTGGACAAACTTGTCTGGTTATGCGGTATAAAGACTAGTACAAAGACGGGCACAAGACGCATTATCCATCTAGATGAACTATCTTTCGAAGTGCGACATTCAAGATGCATAACCAAGGATAGTTCGTCTAGACGGATAATGCATCTTGAGCCTGTCTTTATACTAGAGACGCATAACCAGACGAACTACAAAAGTTTGCCCAAGTTTGTCCAGATGGATAATACGTTTTATAGTATAAAAACAACCAATTTTGCCGAGGCCTAAAGTTTAATACTGTGTTGAGAAATTTTTTAAAGCAATTAGAATTAATTTTCGCTCTCTATATCTACACGTATGAAGTGATAAGGTACCTCATAGAAATCTTCAGCTTATCATCTCATTGTTAAAGTGTATATAACATGAAAAATATTTTCTGCTTATTTGAAAGGCCTTTCAAAGTACAGAAGAAGGCCATTTCTCTTTTCAAAATATCTTTTTTCGTTTCAGAGATATTGACATTTTTGTAATATGCAAATTAGATCAGTGATGTCCAACTAAAAAATGGTAAAATACTAAATAAACAAGAACTCTAAAACTGGCCGTGTTTTCACAAGCAGTTTTTCAGGTCGCTTAGAGAGTGACAACCAGAAATCTCGTGAAAACAGTTGCTCTTCCTACTTGCTTAAAGTTAAGCAAGTCAGCAAACTTCAATGCAATTCTCATTAAATTTAAGCCACCAAACCAGGTAGCTTAAGTGAGTCGGCAATTAATTTCCACCAATGGGAAGCAACTTGTGGTCATTCATCTGACAAGGCCGTCAAATCGGAAATACAACACGTGTTCTATTTTTGTTCTTCCCGCCCAACGAAAAAGCGAAGCAAGATGGATAATTTTCCGTTAATGAATCCAGAAACAACTCCCGTAGTTCGGTATCAGTTTCCTGTTGCAAGCCGCCACAAAGCAACTGCTACTGAGCTCCTCCACCGGAATGGCACGTCTCATGTTTGTGTCTTGTCTAACTAAATGCGGACCAACCAAATTGCAGACAAACTAGAAGGTCTGTCTCGAGATTTGGAAATGTTCTTGCCAAATGTTATCGCAGCCTTTGCTGAAATCTGTTTCTTCGTCAAAAGAAAACTAAGCGCATATAAACCGTGATTAAAAGAAGAAGGACGAACAAGCGAGCTTCGTTTGGATCTCCCGCCATATTATTCAAATTGATTAATCCGCGCGCATGGTCTACTCAAATTACTGTAAGATGGAATTTAATCTTACTCGTGAAAACGCCTATGATCATTTTTAAGTCGCTTAATGGAGTCTGTAAACAAAACACCTTCAGGAATGTTAAGCGAGACAAGTCCTGTTGTGAAAACACCACCACCATTTAAGCAGTGTTCTTGGAATTTGGCACCACAAATGTGCATCATAAAACAAAATGACACCTTAAGGGCTGTTGCTATGACAACAATTTTGCCACTGGTGTTGTCTCAATAAAAACTGAAATTCCCAGTTTTTGTCTTAAACCAGGTTCTACCATCTAGCACAGCCAATCCGGTGATGGGAATTAAGACAATATGGGAACTATGTCTGTTCCAAGTAGGACCCTTTGTCTTACTTTAGAGGTTTCCAATGACAATATTTGTTTTTTTGACAGAGAGAGACTGGAGCTAAAAGAGTTGCTATGGGAACAATACTAATAGTGTCATTTTGTTCCTTTTATGATGCACATTTGTGGTGCCTAGTTTCAAGAACACTGCTTCAATATTTCCAGAGATATTTTTTATACAGTATTTTACCATTTTTAGTAGCAAATCTTATGACCTCATCACTAATCTAATTTGCAAATTATAAAAATGTCAATATCTCTGAAACGAAAAAAAGATATTTCGAAAAGAAAAATGCCATTCTTCTGTACTTTGAAAGGCCTTTCAAATAAGCAGAAAATAATATCAGTGACATCACTCATTGTTATTAATATACTATTAACTAACCAGAAAATTATTTGCTGGTAAAACAAACAATTCTTTTGCTTAAAATTTTTGAACATTTAAATAACAATGTCTGTAAACAAATATCTTCCCTTACAGAATGCCATGCCTCAAGGAAGACCCTCTTGTGGTAGTCTGTCACCCTATCCACAATGGTTGCCTGGTCGAAATCCATGTTGTGGTTGAATTCGTTCGCGTGTTGTGCCACTTTTGAGTTACTGTCACAAACACGAACTTCCCTTTTGTGTTCTTTTATCCTAGTTTGCAGGGCCCTGTCCGTTTGTCCGTAATAAAAAAATCGCAATCACTGCAAACAATCTTGTAGACAACACCTCTGGTCTGTGCTGCTGAAGGTTTGTCCTTTGGTCATGGAAAGTGAGAATGCAAAACATTCAAAGGATTATATCCTACTTTCAGGCCGTTATAAGTTTCTCAGATACGCCTCTGACATATGGGAGCACAGTGAAAGTGTTGGACGGTGGTGTTGTGTTTGTGGTGGAAG
>OMLO01001908.1_pt1 | contig 16440 bp, 3 predicted proteins | sample 1674811 | NCBI WGS metagenome assembly OMLO01 (sample SAMN06265003, study PRJEB25207) | coral metagenome | isolation source: Coral host | place: Mexico:La Bocana,Puerto Morelos, Mexico | collected 2008-11-13 | reverse complement strand
CTCGTGAATAAAAATCGTACGCGCGCATTTTCCATGGAGTAATCTCTATATACACTGTACCTGCGGTTGGGCGTACCGTATCCGTCATGAAAACGAAACTTTTCGAAAGCGTTCTTCAAATCGGAGGAATTTGAAGCTCCGCCAGGCTTTTCAGTGCGTTTGGAAGGAAAACCGATGGCGTCAAGACAATTAATATTTGAATTCCTCCGGTGTCGCGTTGACGACGCCGAATTGATCTTAAAGCGCCTTAAAGACGTATTGTGCTCATACCTTCTAAGACTAGTGTTTGCAGTTTCCGCATTTTTTCGAGCAGTCGAAGTCACTTCTGTAACCTTAAAAAATGAAATTACATAAATTGAAAACTCTAAGTAGGAAATAAAGGAGAGAATGTGAACTGCTCTATAAGGGCCTTGTTTAATTCGTAACATCTCAAAATACTGGAAAAAATATGTAAACGAAGTGAATCACTGGCAGCTGTCTCGGCCATAGAAACTTCCAAAAGAGAATGACAAGTTTAAAACGAATTTCAGTGTACCTTGCTAGCGTCGTCAGACAATTTCTCTGTCTGTTGGTCATTCACTTCCTGAAATAATGACATCATTTGCTTGAAGAATGTCTGTTGCAGCTCCTGTTACGAAAATGATTGTAAAATATCAAGAATTTATTTACCAAGTGAAACTCCTAAAGAAGAAGAAATTTGCGAGGATTTCACGCCGTTTTCCGAGTTAAGTATAATACACCCAAAAACAAAAACTTAACTTAGTTGTATTACAAAGTTTACAGTACCGACTGAATTATAGCTTCGTCGGAAAAGTGCCAGGTTCTTCTTTAGGTAGGTGAACAATTTTGTGTTCCGAGATTACTACCGACACACCCCTGACATAAACCCCTGGCATAATCATATTCTCTACACTGGCATTCTATATACAGATATGGTTGTATTGGCACAAAGAGCCCGCATCAATCCAGTTTCCAGTCGAGTGGGAAGTACTAGGTGGTGGCGGTGGCGTTTATAAAAACGCTATCTACCTCCATTAACCTGCAATGTAGTAATTGCAGTGTTACCTTCATGAGGATTTTCTGGTTGTTCAAAAGAGAGTCCGTCTTGCTGATTATTTCTCCATAAGCTTGAGCCTGCAGTGAGGGAAAAATGTCAGTCAAAAGTTGGGACATCGTGGCTTTTGATTGTGTTTCTGTAAAATCCTGGGGTTTTTTGAGCCTCAAAGGGAAACGAAAATTGCTTTGAACAAATTGATAAGTTCGAGAAATTCAGAGCAAAATTACAGCGTTTGACCGACGGAATGGGAAACGACTTTTGGGTTGAGTTATTGGGAGGTTTAAAACAAAAAAGGCTTAGAGAAAGCAAGATTTCACTGTACTCCACAACAATACAGTTTTACTTACAGTACCCCTAGAGAAGGAAAATAACGAAACGCACGAAGACTACGAAAAGATTTTATCAAACAAATCTTCATTGTGAAATTTTAGATTTCAGTTTGTATTGGTCCATTGCTAATACAAATGTAGGAGATTTTAGTACTGATAATAAATAAAGCAGATATATTTTTATAAAAACAACAAAGCAGAATGATATCATTTGCTAAATTACTTTAAATTTACAATAAATAAAAAATTAGCTTCTAAACTTCCACTGACTTGTTCCTGTGAGTGCCTTTCGATCATTTCATCCAAACTTTCCAACATAGATTCTTGTCCTTCCACAAAGGTTTTTACCATCAAAGACAATTGGCTCATCTTAAAAAAAAAGCAGCAGAAAATACAGTGAGATGAAGAAGTTGCCAGCTCGAGATGTAAGAAGCTAAACTACCTTGTTAGTACAAGTTCTCTTACAATCAAATCTGTTGAAAAATGCAAGTTAAAATTTAGGAAGTATCTGAAGAAAGTTCATACTTATATCAGGCTTCCACAATCTGTACCGTTCACTTTAGGGTCTTTCTTAGCTGTTTTCTCTTTACACGTTCTAACCACAATATCATCATTATTCTGAGGTCTGTTTATTATGAGATATTGATTGTGCAAACCAAAAGGAGATGAGTTAACACCTGTCATTGTAAATTATTTACAAAACATACATGTACCTTATCAGTGAAAAACGCTGCAAACTGCTCCTGGAAAACAGCCACAGAATGAAATGAGTTTTCAAGTGCCCTCATATTTGGTAGAAATTCCTGGTTCTTGAGAGTGTGCAACACTGAGCAAATCTTATCCTGAAAGAAAACAAAAGTGTATCATTTCATCTTCCAACCTGTCAAACACAATCTGCAATCCGAAAAGTTTTGGAAACCCAGTCAAGTGCCGCTTTAAACACAACGAACAGAGGGCAACAACATTAGAACTATGGCAGATGAAAAGTTCTTAGTTATATGGAATTACCGGTACTCACAAAAAACCTGCAACTTCAGCAAAAAAGTCCAGGATTAATGGCGCAGTAAGTGGTGACAGATTTGTAAACAACAAACACTTCAGTGGTTACAGCAACTAACTGTTCATGGGTTTGGCTCCTGTTGTAAGTACTACCAAGTTTAGCATGTACCATGATGGCGATTTCTTTCAGAGAACTAATTTCTAGATAACTAACTCTAGTAGGGTGCAAGAATTTTGCCCCATTTGAACCTTACCTAAAAAAACCTTCTCCTTTTAGAACCCATATTTGTTTTGAGTATGCAGGGCATGAAATTCGTACACCTTGCTATACCGACTGCTATAGTTTCTTATCAATGCACACCCACCTTGTTTCCTTCAGCCATACTGGAGACATCACAGTGCCAGGCATCACAAGCATCATCTTTTTCCTGAAAAAGTGATAAAGGAAGTATAAGATTTAAAAAAAAAACTATTTATGAGAGACTTCTTGTGCCATTAACTAAATAAGACTTTCTAAATTTATTTCTAGAGGGCCCAGTAATGAATCCTGCAATCTGATCAGTTCTTAGAGTAGTCTAGATTTTTTATCTCTACCCATGGTCACTATATACTTTTGTGGCTTTGCTCAAAGTTTTTTTTGGACTGGACAGAGAGAGTGAGAGAGAGGATAGTTATTTACCAGTTTATGGTCTGTGTAGCGAGAAACTGTGACCTCAGACTTGGCCTGCAGGCAGCACTTTCAAGACCTTGGTGACAATTTTTCACTATATGGACCTCCCAGCCAGCAAATGACTTTATATACATGTAAGCTATACCTGTTCTCTGGAAGATATTTCTTGTATTTGAGCCACCATACTATTCTTGAAACTTTGCATTTGATCTTGAAGTTCTGCAGACTCCTCTGTCTTTTTGGAAACAAGGCTCCCTGTAAATGTATTATTATTAGATCAAATTAGTGACAAAATAGCTCCTTGGCATGCAAGAAAAAGTCCTGTCTGATAGCCTGGGCTGGAGTATTTTGCAGTTGAGCTAGTTTTGTCTGAGAGGCAAGTTAAGAGTTTCAAGAATTTTCAAATTACAGAAGTACAGTAACAGATCAATTGCTTGGAAGAAATGCTCAAAAATAAGTTTTTTTTTTGCATGCTGCTTCTGTCAATTGGCTAGCCCTGGGCATACTATAAAATGTCTTAGAGGTTGTTTTGGTGTCTACAAGTCTCTGATAATACTGTAACAGTGAAAAATAGAAAAAAAAATAAATATGCTGCATTACATTGGTCAGAGTATAAAATGAGAAATTTTATAGGGCTCATGGGCTTACTTTTAAAGGAATGTACATGTAGATGGATAATGTACACTTAAGGCATCTGTGGTCGGTACCCTCAGTTATTTCTCGATTGATGCCTCAGTTGACACTTGATCAACATTCCATCGACGTCACCATGGACAGTTGATGAAATTTTTGATGGATGCATATGAGTTGGTTGAAACCCAGCTGACTATCAACTGACTGAGGTGTTGATCATGTATCCATTTGGATGTTGGTCAAGGGTATTGACCATGGATGTCTTTAGTAAACATAATAATTATGTGTACAGTACTGCTCAAAGGTAAACTGACAGTCTTGGCTCAAAACTCGATTCTCTTGATTACTAAAGGGATATTTGGGGCATATTTTTTGGGATGGGGGAGGAAAAAAGAATAAAAATTAACAATCCTTTACACACTAGTTATTTTTACGTACCCAACGTTTTCTTCATTGCATCAAAGAATACAAAGTTTTCTCCTTGAAACTGGTTTAAATTCTGCTTTACTGTTTTAATCAAGTTCCTGCAGTCTTCTCCAAATGTATCTCGAGCATTCACATTGTGAACTTCAACATTGTGCTTGCGATCAAGTTTTGAGTGAAGTCCGTCAACATCACAGATGCTATCTTCTACAACATGAAGAAGTGTTGATGCCTGAGAATGCAAATGATTTTCAGTTTTGCTGTGTTCATCAACAAGGTATTGATTTTGATCTCTTTCTAAAGCTGTTGCTCTTAGAGTGTGTTTAGTTTCCACTAAAGTGCAATTGGTCTTCCTCAGTTCTGTGTCCTTTTCTTCAAGCTCCATGCACCTTTGCTCAAGCTCTTGCTGGGTGTCGGTGAAGAGTTCACTGATCTTTCTCATTTCTTCCTGAAGAGCAGAGATTTTTGCCTCACTTTCAGCATTCAGCTCTTGTTGAGATTTGATCTCCTGTTGCATTGCTCTGCATTAAAAAAAATGAGAATTAAATTAATAAAATTAATAATAACTTACTAATAACTGCCTAATAATAACTAATAACTTTAGAAAGTACAGTTAGGAACTCACTAAGCACTTCTGTCATTAAATAAAATTAATTTGTGTGAGAGATATTTTATTATTATTTTTTGTAATAGATCGAGTGTAGCTTCGACCTTACCAAAGAGAGAGGACAGATTATTTAGACTACCAGCACACTCCTTAATAATGTATATTACCATAGCCAAATTCACAATTACATAGCCAATCAGGAGTCATGGCTACTGTTTTGATATCCTGCAATATTGAATCACTGACTGGGTATGGCTACGATATCATGTTCACTTGGCAAAACTTGGGTACAGCAACTACATGTACCTTTAGAATCATACTTTTTTCTGTACACTTCGGCAGAATATTCAGACAATTTGAATAATATTGGTGTAGTTTACCATATGACACCAATCAACTGGAAAAAAAGTTTTTGTTGGAGGATGGTCCAAACATTTTGATTTTGTGACAAAGAGAATTTATCAAATTAAAATAAGTTCTTTCAAGTGATGGCCATGCTCATAAGTAACAAGTACTGAATATTGCAAAAAATAGATAATTGCTGCAACAAATGAGGTGTACATACAGAAAATTTTCCTCTGCTATATAAATGCCATTCTTTTCTCTGGCTGCCAGAAGATCTTTCTTCAGTTTTTCAATTTCCTCAGTGTACTCCTGAAAAGCAAGATAATTGATGTATTTAAATGAATGATCGCCTGGAAAGGGTTTTAACAGGAAGAGATGCTTACAAAACCTTGCAAGATTCACCAGCTCCTCTACAGCAGCAATATCGCCAGCCTTCTTCAAAATCAAAAGTGATAATCTGTGAAGAATTGTCGGATCATACCTTGATTAAAGTTCTCTTGGTGAGTTTTTGATTCACTTCTGGCCTGTTGAGGATGTTCTTGGCCCTGTGAGCATAGTCCAATGTGCTTAGGGTTTCCTAGGACACAAATTACAATGTTAGTCACTTAATTATAAAAGCATTTGGAAGACTGTACAAGTGTTTCTTGAAGGTTTGGTCATATAACATGATATCTTTAGATAGGGCTGGATGTGTTTACTTTAACAAAACAAGGCCTGTTTAGCAGCATTTCCAACTTGTGTCATTCTCAACTAGATTTTCACTATAGCTCTACAGAAGGTTGAAAGTCGTACACACCAGAATTATAAGAGAAAGAAAAACATTTAATTTCTCTATTCAGGCATTGGGAGTAAGCTGCAAGCAAAGCTAACACAAACTGAGTACCACAACTTGAACTGTTTTTTTTTCTCCCTTAGGAAGCATGTTTATAGCATGACATGGCAAAGGCATTGAGACATGAGGTTTGTGAGCAGTAAGGATACAAATGTATCATAAGCAGAAACAATTGGCACAAATTTTCTTAAGTACCTTTTGGTTTACTTTCAGTCTTGCCACAAATTCTGTCTTAGAAGCTCAATATAATTTGGTTTTATCAATGGGGTTGATAATGTTTTATTACAATCTTTAAGGTTACCTCCAAGTTGCAAAGAGCTGGAGAAATGGTGGCAATGATGGAAGTTTTTGTGCGACCACCAAGAGAATCCTGTAGCAGCCTTGTTAACTTGCTTTCTCTGTTGAAAACAAAAAGTATTCTTCGTGACACATTCACTGTTGGTTGTCACCATTCACCAACACTTATCATAGATTGAATTTGAAAATAAACTTGCTCCTCATATCTTATTCATTTACAGGTCATGATATATACCTGTAAGGAATATGTGGGGCTCTTTCCACCAGTGATGTAATCACTCTTCCCAGTGTTAACAAGCTCTGATTAATTGTGCCTAAAAGAGAGCAAGAAGGGTTTTCTCGTTGATAGATTATCATTACATAACTAGGAAACCTGTAAGTACTACTTAAAAGCTACCACACCCTGTTTATCCAGCCCTCCTGCTAGTACAGTCAACAGTCTGAAATCCCAACCTGTATAATCCTTAATAATTTTACTCTGTTTTTCATGGCCACTTGAATAAGTTACATGTATGTTGATCTTTCTTTCTTCTGTTAATATTTAATACACCGATTCAAGTGTTTTTAGAGCTATATTCTCCATGCTAATTCTTTGGACAGTGCAAGTTGTAAGTGCAATTGTGATATGTCTGTTAAGATGGAATCAATTCAGACCAGTCATGAAGTATGTCTGTTATTATGGAATATCACTTCAGACCTTCCCTGGTATAGAATAATACCAACATATAACATCACTATCTGTTGTCTATCACAATGCAGTTACTCAGATTAACCTTTGTCCTTCAGTATTACCCTTGGTACAATTTGTTAGTTTCCTTTGTACATTATACTATAATTTTATTACCATACACCAGAACAAAGGGAAAATTTATCAAACTATACCAAGGATAAAATTAAACCACAACATACACTGTATATCATTCATGCAGATGTACTGTTAGTAGTAATAATTTCCACTTTATACCTGCTTCTCTAAGCCTCTTGTCCACAGCTCCTGATCTTCCAACGTTTTCACTTCCTGCCAAATCCACCTGTCACAAATATGGTTATTGACTGAGGATGCAGTCAAGATGACTGGATATTGACTATGTTTGTAGTTTTACATACTATTTCAATTGGACTGCGATGTAGTCAAGGCTCTCCCCTCCAAAACAATGTACAATTATAACAATTGAATCCAAAGCAATACCCAGCTATCTTGACAAAATGCATGTGCTTGGTCAATAAAGGATGTATTCCACGGTTATCACTAAGTTTTGAGTCACCTGTGGCCTTGAACTTTACTAATTACAGATCAAATAACAAACTTATTACTTTGAGGGTAGGAAAAGTTCACCCATATCATCAAGGTGGTGTGGGTGGGAGAGGTGATGGCCTCATGGTTAGCGAGCTTGACATTGGAGCAAGCGGTTTGGGTTTGAGCCCTGGTCAAGGACATTGAGTTGTGTTCTTGGACAAGAGTCAAGACATTTTTATTACTCTCTCTACATAGGTGTATAAAAGGGGTACCTCCAACTTTAATGGTGGGGGTAACACTGTGATGGACTAGCATCCTACCCAGGAGAGAGTACATGTAGATATAAGTCTAGTTGCTTCATGCTACTGATACCAGGATAAGCTCTGATCTGGTGAGCCACTTTGCTTATATGCAGACTTTACCTAACACAGGGCTGCAAATAATTTTTTCACCTGAAAGGACATATGTCCTACTAAGACACCAACTTGGTCGGACAAAACAAAATTGTGGTCGGACGTCACCAACTTAATCACGGTAGATTTTTATTCATCGTTGCTGTAGAATGATTTAAATACGATAAAATATTTGTCCGGACATCATGTCCGACCACATTTGGGATTTCGTCGGACATGAACAAATTTTGGTCGGCCAATGGCCGATGACCGACAGTTATTTGCAGCCCTGTAACATATGCAGCTGTACATGCACCTCATCTGAAGGAATTAAATTTTGTTCCCACCTCTATACATGTATAGCTTCATATACAACACAATTCTTGAAGGACAATCTTACTTACCAAGTTTAACTTTCCAATCTTTAGCAGTTCCTCACCACTGACAGAGTTCTCTTTGATGTGAATGGTAACCGAGAAAACGGAATGGGAACGACTAAAAAAACACAATTTATAGATATTTCAGTAAAGTGACTTAAAGACATACAGCAGGGTATTATTATTTAATTAGCCTATGTTGTAAACAAGAAAGTACATTTCACACCAACAGCCCATTTTTGATCAGGCCCTTAAGCAGAAGCCAGGTTAGGGTTGACTTTATTGCAGAATGGCACAAACCTTGCTTCTTTTCAAATGTTAATTATTCTAATTACATGTACCCATTAAATCAAAGTCAACTGAACCCTCGCTTGATTCATGAAGAGGGTCTGTATGGTTAGAGTTAAAATCACTTATTTACCGTATCAGTTGCAACATGCTTACCTTGAATGTGCATTCATAAGAGTTGCTGCTGTTTGTCGCTTGGCTCTACCTCTTTCAAGAATGTTGTACACATCATCTTTGTCATGGACAACAAGCTCTTCCAGACCTTGGATAACGACAGAGCCCTACAGAAATATATATTGCACAAGTGTGATTACTCACAAAAAGTAAGGGTGACACGGGATCAACAATACTTCAATGACACTGAAGGAAGCTTGGCAACATGAATCATCTTTTTTTGAATCAGAAAAACAAAACAGCTGCTGTAAATCCTTTGTTTAATATAAGGCCCTGTCCACACTATGCAAAAGCAATTTAAAAATACAAAAATCAGCAATCATTATAGATTTGTATTTGAGGAAAACTAGGGCAGGAAAATTACATGATTACCATGATTCATCATTTTCAAAATGTGTTTCATCCACTATTTTCTTACCTTGCGAGTTGCATCTTCAAAAAGACGCATTTTTTGATTGTCCATACTCAAGCTCAGTAAATCAAATAGCTCTTCATTGTAAATTTCCAAAAATGACACTCGGACAGAGAATTCACAGTCCTGAAAAACAATGAAATTTCATTGTGTGCTCATTTTCATAAAAATCTATTTTTTTCCCATTTTTCTGCTACTGGTTCAACTGAATATCTACATGTACTAAATGTATTGTATCATGAATAAATGCTGAGAACTGAGTAACAACAAGATCTGAGCATTTCTTTTGAGTTTTGCTTCATGAAATTCACACTCAAAGTCAAAGCATATATACTATGTACTTACAGTTTGACTATTTAGCTTCTCAAGTAACTGATGCATAGTCCGTGGAATGATTCCAGCTGAAGGATCCTAGAATTTTAGAACAAAACACCATGAGAAAAGGAATCTATAGAGATTTATATTATATGTGTATGTATAATGTAGGAAGCAAGGACTGGGTGTAATAAATATTACTGGTGTTTAATACAAATTTAATAGCTGTTGTTTTCCATGGATCAGTTATTTACCTCTTCCCAAGAACAGTTTTCTTGACTTCTCTCTCCTTCCATGGTATATGTCTTCCCTGTGCCAGTCTGACCGTAGCTAGAAGAGTAAGATTAAGCTTAATGAATAACTGCCCCTCTGTCTGGAATACAATGGCACCACATAAAACTTTTATAAAGTGAGAAAAATATTCAAAGCATGGAAAGCACCATGTTAAAAGGTACATGTAGCTAAAATTTAAGACCTGACTTACGCAAAGATTGTACAGTTGTATCCCATAAGGACTTCATCTAAGATTGGCACAACAGCTGAGCGATAAACATCAATCTGTTTAGTATCAGGGGCAAACACGCGATCAAATGTGAATGTCTTTGTTGTTGATGACAATGAGGAAGTGTTTGCCACGTCATGTTTAACGACTATTTCCCGTTTTGCTGGGTGGCACTTCACCACAGATGGCGAGCCTTCTTTGACCTCTTTTCCATTTCGGGGCCTACAATCATAGGACAATTATAATTATTATAGTAACATTTTTACAAGTAACCAATTTGGTGTTCAACTAATGTTTTTACTATTTCAATATTCTCAAGTGATTGATAAGGGTTCTTTCTGTATTTGTTAGGCACTAGACTCATGACACACTGCTTTGATAAATCATTCAGATATCAATTCAAGGCTGCTCCTCAAGCAATACTCCATTTTTTTTAAAAAAAAGAACAATAAGTTTATTGAAATTTATTTCTTCCATTGAGTTGTATTTTGTTTTTAGTCATACCCATTTTTGAATATTTTATTGTCAATTTTTTACAATTTTACTCATAGAAGGCTGTAGTTTGACAGCTGAAAGCTTAGTTTTTTAAAATTTTATATAGCCAGTGAACGTTTTTTATAAACTTTTCATACATTCATTTTGTTTATTATTGGCAAGATCAGGAATAAAAAGAGTGATGCGTTAGGTTAGAATAAATTAGGTTAGGTTAGAATAGGTTAGAGTGTTGTGTTAGGTTAGAAATGAAGATTTCAAGCTTACTAATACAAAGTTATACAATCGTCAGAGGTATAAGAAAGTAAGAAATTAAACCTATAGATGGGCCGTGGATTAAGATGGGTGTTTTGGCTACACATTTTAAATACATTTAATATGATTTCACATTTTGCAAAGCAACAAAGTTATCCACGGCATAACCAACATAACATATAAAGTCTGGCGCCATTTTGATTTGATGATTGAGAGAAATTCTTTCATACAAATATCCAAACCGCAGTTTTATAGCATATTTTAAAATGTACGTGCCTTGCTCTTCTTAATCCATTTCTTCGTGGATCAATGGACGAAATGAACGTTTATAACGAAAGTGATCAATGCCAGATCGAATACAGGGTATAAGCTTACGGTCATAAATTCGCTTCAAGCCAGTTCGTCGCTCCAACCAAAAGATAGATCGCTCTACACAGGCCGAGTTTGCTACCACAGATAACCGAGTTCGACTTGGAAGTGGATGAAAGAATAATCTATAGCGAACTAAACTCGGAGCGATCTAACCATGGAGAACAGTGACAAGATACTGCAAGATCTTGTAGTACATATGTAGCCATTTTGAACTTACCGACACCGAACGACCACTTGAATATTCTTTTCTTGAGGTGCTTTACCTTTCACCATCTTGATTTTCCTCCTTCAAGAAATACAAGTCTTGAACTCTAAAAGATTTTACCTAAAGGGGACGTAAAAAGATTTTTTTTCTGCTGACAAAATTTCACAAAGTCCTCAAGTTGCTCCGATCTTCTTTCAAACTCGTTCGATTTCGGTGCCAGATTTGAACGGTCCAATGAAATTCAACGGGGTGAGTCACATGATAACAATGTGAAACTTTCCCATGATACATTGCGAATCACACATTGCAACATCTTATGTTCTTTGGTTGTTTTGGTTTCAATGGAGAAAGGAAGAGTGTTTTAAACCTATAATTTTCAAATGCTCAGGACATGACTTTTGTATTTCCGTCCATAAATGGCACGCTGAAGCCAAGAGAAAGAAGCGGCCATATAGCGGCTCATTTTGATGGCTATTTAGTCATCTGGGGCGGCTATTTTGACGTACGTAAGCTTACATGTTTTAAAAGTTTTAAAATAATGGGAGGTGGATGGGAGGTGGTACAAATCTTTCTATGGTGTGCACGCGGCTGGCGGGTAGATTAAGTACCTAGAGTGCCTTGACGGAAAATTTACGCTGGTTTCGACTATTCCATCTAGATTGACCCCAGCGTACCTATGGACAAAAACATGACTTATCACAAATTCATTTATCGGTTACGGGATGAGGGATGAGGTTTGATGCGATCTCTATATTAGTTTTAGAGTTTACAAAGGCAAGGGTGATAACACTAACAGACGGAGCTGTATAGATAATATACTCAACAAAATATCTCGTTTCTGATTGGCCAATGACAAAAGCATAAATACGTTATAGTGTGCAATACGTAATTTCTGTATTGCACTCTCTCAATTTACTAAGCTTTCAATTTGAATAAAACTTGTGTTTGTTTGTAAAACTCGAAACAATTTTAGGCTTGTTTTTTTGTCGCCATGGTTATCGAATTTGTGGCTCAAATAGAAGGTGAACAGTTTGAAAGCCATTACAGAGTTGTGTCTCCATAGAAACGTGACGGTCGCCTTTTCTTCTTTTCTTTTTATGATTTTGTCGAGAATAAAAAAAAAATCATAGTATCACTCGTGTCTGCATTTCGTAATATATGGTCACTTATGATGTTTTTGTAGTTTGTGCAATTTTGAAAACTTGAAGAACATCACTCATGCCTACATATCACAAAATGCACGAGTTCACGTTAATATGATTTTCTATACTTATGATGCTCCCTTAAATAATAATCTTATCGCAATTATAAAATAAAAACTTAATTTTATACGCAATAACTAGTAGGTGAAAGCAACATAGTATGAACCCTGATGGAGACTTGAAATGTTCCTTTTCCCTCAATTTTTTGATGAGCTTTTCCATTCCTTGCAGGAGGCACGGTGGCCTCATGGTTAAGTGCACTTGACCTCGGATCGAGTGGTGCAGGTTCGAGACCTGGCCGGGGAGACTGCGTTGAGTTCATGGGCAAGACACTTACTCCCACAGTGCCCCTCTCCACCCAGGTGTATAAAAGGGTACCAGCGAATTTAATGCTGGGGGTAACCCTGCGATGGACTAGCATCCCATCCAGGGGGGAGTAGAAATATTCCTAGTCGCTCCATGCTACAGGGGAAACTGGGATAAGCTCCGGCCTGGTGAGCCACACGGCTCATATGCAGACTTTACCTTTCCATTCCTTGTCATACTTCACCAGCCCCATCTGTAGATTTTTTTGCTGTTCTGTTCTTACATCATCCTCATTTGAGCCCTTTTATGGTAAAAAAAAGGAATCAATGCAAAACTTTTCATGACAACTGCTGTAGCGATGTGATAGCAACTGATCTACACAAAGCAAAATGGACTGAAACTTAAATGTATATTTACTTATTATTTGATTAATAGTAGGTTATGCTGAAGTTTGCCCTTCTCCTAAGGTAAGTAACTCCCACTGGTAATTGCGTTTATTCTGACTTGTTCATAGGGAGATCCTGAGGAGGCACTGCTGAACATGTATCATCCAAGTAATGAAGTCTGGCTCTACTGCATTGAGACATCTTCATGGTAATGTTCAAGAACCTTTTAATACATATTTTATAATCCCTTTCCTTTTCACCCCTTTATTTACTTGGGAGAGATCCTCAGGTCCCCTCTAGACCCATTTCTGTCTTGGGTAAAATTATATACTAAAAAGTGACCTGAAGGGAAATGAAAATTTAATTGAGTTAGTAGGACGTTCTGATGGTTATCGAGGGTTTAAGTTAGCAATGGTAAAATTATAATGTATTACAGAATTCCAGAGGAAATCGATTCTGGTTCAAGTTCTACGTATATGTATGTGTGTGTATTTTATTTATTTAACTAGGTTTACAAATTAAAAATACTTAATTTGCACATTTAGGGAAAGGCCTGCTAATTAACTGCCAAAATTGCATTTTCTATAGAATTCAGTTAGTTATAAATCATGGGGTTTAAGTTTATTGAGAGTCGACTGTATTCTTATGATTTACAGATAGTTGAGAGATCTAACTTATTATAGGTTGTTGGCTTGGATATATGTTTTTGTTCATAAACGTTTGTTTACTAAAAGCATATTGTGAGGTGCCATTGGTGGGTGTGGGTATAATTTTGAGGGATTGGGGGAGAAATGGATGTATGTCACTTGGTGACTCGTCAAAGTCAAATGGTATTTTGCTCCTTTTCAACCTCTGTCAAAAAATTTGAAACGGTAAAAGTTTCCAATTTATTTACTGAGTGCTGTTTCATAATGAGTGCTATTTATTGGTTATGTTTGTAGGAAACACATTGAAACCAGTGGAAACACTCCTCCACCCATGTCAGGATCATCAGCTTCTGTTATTGATGATAAATATATGTACATATTTGGTGGACATCATGATAGTGGACCGTCTTCATCAGTAAGTGTCTTTAAAGTAAATAAAATTTGAATGAATCATTGAGATATCCATTGACCCTAGCAACCTTTGAGAGGTGAAACCATTAGGAATATAAGACTGATGGAATCAGTGAAAATTGATTGTCCAACTGAAATACTTAGTTTTCATAAAAAAAAGAATAGCGAGAAACAGTTATGAGGCAGAGGACAGAAAACAAATTTAAAATGATTTTAACTTTGTAACTGGAGTGCATGTGCAGTGATTTTGTTATTGTTAAAAAAATACCTACCGGTAATTTATTTTATTTATTCAAGTCCCCTGGAGTAATTAATGATTGATTATTCTTAAAAAAATACTGGTGAGTTTACTGAGCTTGTCAATAAATTTTCTGGCAGGTATTTGTTTTAGATTTAAAATCATTTGTGTGGCAAAACATGACTGACAGGATAACAGGGAATCCTCCGTCAGACAGGGACAAGCTGTGCTGTTGGACACACAATGATTTGTAAGTGATTACTGTGGTCCTCGACTCCTAGAGTCATTAAATTGTTTTCTGAGTTCTACTAGTAGCCTAAAAAAATCAGCATTTGTCACTTTCTACAACTTGACAGTTTTAAATATTATTTGTACAGAATATTCTATTTTGGAGGATATGGACCAGCCCCTGATCCTGACAGAGTGAATCAGTCTTGTGGGTATTTCACATTTAACACAGGTTCTGAGGAGCAGTTCACTGTAAGTAAATGAACTTCACAATTGAGCAATTTGGTATATTAGCAGGTTATTATTAATAATAAAATTCTTACAGCACATGAAATAGTTATTATGAGTTGATCCTGAAGATTAGGAATGCCCATTATGTTAGCCTGAACTATGACTGTGGCAACTAAACGATGTGAACAGTCATATACTGGTAGTCAAGTTGTATCATGGTTTTTTATATTTGTCCACTAGGATCACAGAGGATGGAATAGTCATTTGTTTGTTTTGGATACGAGTAATTTAACATGGAGCCAACCACAAGCAAAGGTTGTGTGAGTAAATTAGAAATGGGATTAATTAATACATGCTGGATTAATAGTTTATTACACAAGTAGCTAATTAGTTCAGAGGGCCAATATCAGATTATCCTAAATTGCCTTGTTACATTTTCCAAGTACTGAACCGAGCACATTACAACTGTTGTTTTACAAGAGAATTTAATTACATCTACATTATTCTTTTTATGGTTACCGCATATCTTCAGACTTTTTCCAACTTTCCCTTCTTTGGTTTTGACAATGTCAGACATGAGTTTACAGTAAACACTATGTAAGTTAAGTTTACTTAATAAGTGTCAATCCCCTCCATGATCATGGAATCTATGTAGTTTAATTGTATAATAAGTCCCTTAACTTGCTCGTCACATTTCTTTGAGAGTATTGGCTCTTGGTCTTTTTCGGTGGACCTTGCAGGATTTGGTCTGTACTGTACTATCACCCCCCCCCCCCCCTCAAAAAAAAAAAAATGTTTTTAATTTTTGTTGTAAAGGCAAACCTCTTAAAATTTTTTAAAAGTTGAAAATGGTAAACTTAAAACAAAAACATTCCCACACAGCAAAACAACACCTACAGCAACAAAAAGGACAAAAACAGTCATCTTGCTATTTATGTTATTTGACTTGATCCTAACCATTAGCTGAAGTGTGTTGGTTTTTTTTGCTAGGGTAGAGCTCCCACTCCAAGAGCAGCGCAAGCTGTAGCTAAACTGGGAAATATTGCCTATATTTTTGGTGGAAGATATTTGGTAACTTACAGTACATTAATTGTTCATTATGTCACCAAAAGTAACAACAAAGTTGCTTAAAAGAATATAAAAATTTGCAATGAGTGCATTTTTTGGTTACAGTCATAGAAAAGAAAGTCCCTACAAATTCAGTTGTTAAATATATCTTATGAAGCTTGAAATTTACTTTTCCCTTGTTGAAATCTCAATATTTTACTCTTCCATTTTAAAGTGGCACAATCCCCTTGAGACAATTATTGTTGATAAAAAAAGTCTACATTTTAAAACATGTACATAAAGGGGAGAACACAACATCATCAACCAAAACAATTTATTATTAGATGTTTATTCGACAGGAAAGACGACGGAATGATTTGCATGCTCTTGATATGGACACATTGCAGTGGAGTGATAGGTAAAAAATGCTTATTATTATACATTGAACTCACTCTCTCTTTTCTGATTGGCCGAAAGCGTACAGTTAATTTTCGAAATCCGCGCCTGTGACGTCATAACTGCAGATTATTC
>OMLO01001907.1_pt1 | contig 16445 bp, 9 predicted proteins | sample 1674811 | NCBI WGS metagenome assembly OMLO01 (sample SAMN06265003, study PRJEB25207) | coral metagenome | isolation source: Coral host | place: Mexico:La Bocana,Puerto Morelos, Mexico | collected 2008-11-13 | reverse complement strand
TCTTACGTGCTCTCCAAACTTCCCGCGTGCTCCATAACTCGATAGTGCACGCTAAAGCATGAACCAATTGTTAATTACAGTACATATATGGGGAAAATGAACAGTGTAATGTCTAACAACTCACGGAAAATTCGAATTCTGAAGTCTTTATTAATTAAAAATTGAAGGTACTAGATAAAAAAATTTGAGATATTCTCGCTAGAAAAGCCGCAATAACGGTTTTCATTTTTCCATACATTTGTCTGTATAACCGAGTCACAATTCGCGGGAAAATGTGTGAAAAATTAAAAGTGCAATTTCTTGACTCGCACTAAATCTTTGTTCGACTTCAAATTTGGGTATCATTTCCTCATAACTCATGAAATACTCTGAAACTATATCATTGTCAATGTTATTTTGGGCACCTATGATGAATCAAACATCTATGGTACTAGAAAATATTAAGAAAGTATGAGCGCATCAGTTCTTCCTACTGTGTACCTGTCTAACTCTCTGCCCATGGATGACAAGGATGTTTGTTGTGGTTTCTTTGATACTCTAGATGATGGAGTTGCATTCTTTACTCTGGCAGCTGCAGCCTCTCTTTAGAGGGTGAAAAACAAAAACAAACAAACAGAGAAGTCAGGTACAATGTTGGCATTTGGTAAGTTAAAAAAAGATTGTGGCAGAAATATCTACCGCAAACCATGCCAAGTTCCTGGCATACTGTCAGCTGTATATAACTTACTTGCAATCTCTATTTCAACATAAAAAAATAATTCCCATGTTATCTGTCTCTATCAATAATCCAGTGTAATAGGTGTGCAATAAATGCATGTTTGCATGATATTATTTTCACAAGAATCCCAGCAGGCTACGGACGCCTGAGTTGCTGAATTCTGAACTACTGATCTGAGTTTCATTCACCTACGCAGTTTCCAAACTTTTACAAAATATATTTTTAATTGTGTGAGCTGCGAAGCAACATACATTTAGGTTTTCTTATTATACACACAATCATATTCTTAGAGCAAACAAAATGGAAAATAAACCTTTTGTATACATTTGGTAACAATATTTTCTTATATAAATAAGGAGAAGAAGCATACCCAGCTTTCACAGCTGCACTTGTTTTGCTGTAAATCAAGAAGATATTCTTCAATGAATAATAATACTTGTCTCCTGTGTGAAAGGATTGTATTAAGTAAACTATTTAATTGCTATGAAAATCTGCAAGAGTTGATGTTTCAAGATTCAGGGTAAAATTTAGATTGCCCAAGAAAAATCAATTTAAAAAAGTTGCTTAAAAGCTCCAACATGGGAAGTAAAACTGCTCAAAAATATCTAAAAGTAACCGGGATTGGACCTATATAAGTTAATTGATTTATCTACAGGTAAAAGTTTCAAAAATGTTAACATATTTTTTTAAAAAATGTGTTGAATATCATATATCTGGTGTCAGAATTTGCAAGCAGTATATGCTCTCCCATGCTTGTGGGAGGCGCGGTGGCCTCATGGTTAGTGCACTTGACCCCGGAGTGAGCGGTCCAGGTTTGAGGCCTGGCCGGGGACATTGTGTTGTGTTCTTGGGCAAGACACACAGTGCCTCTCTCCACCCAGGAGTATAAATGGGTACTGCTAAATTGTTGGGGAAACCTAACAAATTGCGGGGGAATGACGTGCGATGGACTAGCATCCTGTCCAGGGGGAGTAGAAATACTCATAGCTGCTTCATGCTACAGAAACTGGGGATAAGCTCCGGCAGCTATGATCCAGTAGGATCCAAGGCTTCTTTTTTTTTATATATGCTCTCACAGCATTTCTCATTCTCCAAATATTTTTTTTCTGTTTCTGTCACTTGTTTTCTGTTTCATGAACAAAGAAAAAATCAAACCTTCCAGTACTTCCTCTTACGACTGCAGAGCAACTGTGATCTTGCTCATGTCTGTGTTTCAAGCAAAAGTTTTGCCGACATGATTCACATCTAACAGGAACAAGCTGAAATGGATTTAATTGTCACAAACACTATAGTGAGTTTCATATCAACAATAAAATTAATTATTATAACATTTACTAGGACCTACCCTGGGTATATAATGGCTCATGTACTGGACTTTCTAACCAGTGGGGTTAGGGCCCAGGCCCTTGCCTTAAAATTGCCACAATGAATATCCATTGAAATAAATAAACTTTGTCTAATAATCATCAGATGCACATCACCTCATTCCTGGTGATAATTATGCTTCTGTTATTATCAAATGATATTTTTCAAGAGCCTACTAAATTAAAAAAGTCTTTTTGATTTCTGCTACAGGATCCTCTCAATATGTCATTATTTAATTAACTTTATTCCCTTAGCAAGGCAAAATAATATACAGTGTTATGATATATTGATTCAATTACCTCTTTTTGTTTACATCCTTTGACAGAACATTTATTAAGGTAAGCCTAACAACAAGACAAGAGTTAGTTAGATTATCAGGAGGTGGAAAAAATTAATTCACACCACAAGGAAACAGAAAAATTATTTAAATCAGAAGTTCAGTACAAGTTACATATTGTTAATTGAGGAAACTACCGCATAAACCAAGAATCAAACTTCTTTAATAGAACAGAAAACTTGTAAAATATCCCAGTTGCTTGGAGACTGACACACTGGCTGCTTAAGAAAATGTCAAAGTATTGTCAAGTAGCAGGGAAGAGGATTGAAAAGTTCCAGGGTGCAAACAAGGCATGCAAAGCCGGAAGCCACAAGTGGCATGGGCACAAGAGGAGCACAAAGAGAGCCTGCAGTTCTCATCACATAACATTGAACAAAATCTAAGTGAAGGGGATTCCTTTTTATTTCTGCTTAAATTAATCAAGTGACACACTGGGTGTATTGGGGATGCATGAAGGAGTAAATAACCTTTCTCTTTGCAACTGCTGGGTCAGACTGGCAATCTCTGTCAATGTGTTCTCCAACCTACAAGACATTAGTCAATTTCAATAAAGTCAAATACTAGATATGAGCTTCTCATTACTATTATAAAAGTGGGCAGGTCATCAAAATAGTTCTAACATCAAGACAAGCCAGGCATTAAGTGGTCCATACAGTCGAACTTCCACTAATTGCCACCTCTGTACAATGGCCACTTTCGGTAGTCCATACATTTATTCTAACTTCTTAACTATTGTAAAGATTAACACCCTATCTAAAATGTTAAAAGGCCACCCAATTTGATCCACAATGCATGTTGTGGGTCTCCCTTTCTGTTTAGTTTCAGTTTTATTGATATTTGTTCATTGTGAAATGTATAATTTATAAGCTAAAATAAGCCCTGTTTGTTTAAAAAAAAGATGTTGCACCTCCAGAAAAACAGGTGTTATATTACAGGTGTTATATTACACCCCTACAGATGGCCAACTCTCGACAACCACCACTTTCCTCTGTCTCCAATATCAACAAAGTTTATTTTGTTTTTTTTTTATTCTGTTAAACAAGTACCGGTAGGTTCCATGTTGTCACTCATCCAGGCTTTTAGCCAGGATTTGAAAGGAGGATGTCCAAAATGTGCTACAGGGTCTGCTGAAATAAACAATTGATAAGGCAACATATGAAAAATTAAGCAATTTCCTTTAAGGCTGTCCACAGGATGCCTGGAGTCACCCATTTAAGTAAAATCCTGCATGTATCAGTTCAGTAATAGATCACAGAAGACGCCCAATTGTGGTAAGAATGTCGTTAACACACTCATCTAACAGCTTGTGGGCCACCTTGGTTCTTAACACATTTCAATGTCATTTGTGATCTATTACTGAACAGATGATACATGGCAATAGAATCTATTTAACTAGATGACCTTTATATCTGGCTGTTCTCCTCGTGGTACAGGAACTGCTTTGTTGCATAAGGGACAAACTGGCACTTGAATGTCCTGATAATAGACATTAAAAGCACAAAATAACAAATTGGGGCTACCTAAAAAGCAAAGAAGCCCTGTTACTTAGCCAATGCTGAAGACGCAAGAAAAATTGAACAGACTACCTTTTTATAAGCATTTTCACATCTGTGTTCTGTATACTTGATGTGCTCTTTACTGTAACGAAACAAACAGGTGATTCCCAGACACGATTTTATTAAATTTTAAAAACATAAACGAATAATGAGATACAGGCAAGCTCAAATATAAGCTAAAAGTCTTACCAAAACAACTTGGTACAGGCATCACATTTCATGGGAAGGAAATCTAGAACAAGAGAGGTTATGCTACTTTTTAATTTCCAGGTTGAAAGCTTTAGCAAGATTACTTAAGTTAAATACTTACAAGCTTACGAAAATATGCTTTTTTCGCGTAGTCATCATCCATAGAAATAATTTCAGAAAAAAAATCTAATACTAGAACAAAATCGCTAACCAAAGCCAGTTAAAATCAAACTCACCTAACTGTTTGCAGGTTGTAAGAGCGCAATTTGCTCCCAATTCGGGAAATTCCATATTTCAATTTTCACCGTTAAGATGAATTTTCCTTTCCGTTCAAAAAGCGGTAGTAAAGTTCGATTATTAAAACTTACGTTCATTAACTACTTCATGTACGCGGAATCAGATAATTTTTTTTCATTCAGCCTAAATTCCCAGAGTGCACTCGTAGCAGTGCGATATTGCTCAAAAACATGGCGACGTTCGTGGCCCGGCGAACTATTCCAACCTGTTGTAGATTATTTCTCGTCCCTGCCTCGAGACAGATCGTCAAACCTTCTTGTTTAGGTATTTAAAAGAGTTCAGGTTGTTTTCTGTTTAGTTAATTTTGCTTTATTTGTGATTAGTAATATTCTTCTTCTCGGTCGTGTTTGTAGTCACGCGGCCGTTATCGTCAAGTCTTGTATTAAGTCTATCAAAACCGGCAATTACGCCGTACCAAGCGCACTTTCGGAGATGTCGGGCAACATTTACTGGCCATGGAGAGCAAGGCCCACCTGTAGCTGACAAAGAATTGCAGGAGTGGTTGGAGATGGCAAAAAACAAAAGTTGGCTGTGGAGATTTATGCACGACGTTGATGAAATCGAGAGTAGCGTGAGTACTTTGCACTTAATTTGTTGCGTATAATGTACCTTGTGCTGCAAGGCATATTGTTCTGAGATGAGGGGTGTATTGCATATATAAAATAACGGTGGAGGTATCAGTAATTATTAATAGTTTGTAGTTTTACGCCTCATTACTTTCATTAAATCACGCTTGCCATACCTGCAGCTGTGTTTATTGTACGTCTTTGGAGATATTTCATGTACCTGGCTTTCTTTACTTCTAGTGACCCATATACATTTATAATAGGGGCAAGGTACAAAGAAAACAAATCTGTAACTGATGTACTGCCCTGAAAGACATTTCACTAGCCCTCCTCCCTCTCACCACTCCTTGCCCCCCTACCCTTGCACCCCTGCCTCCCCCCTCCCTCCCCCCACAAAGTAACTACCCTGATTGATTAATTGAAAAGTATATACAGCTATAAGTTATGTTCATTATATGAAGAGTCTATAAGTACATGTATGCATAGAAGGGAGGTATGGAGGAGTTGAAAGTATCTGATAAGCATGTTTAAACTGATGAGATATGTGGTTTTGTCACCCCTGACAGTTGATGTCTGAACAAGAATACAACGAGCGGGAAAAAATGGTGGAAAAGGTATTTTATGATAATAATTTTTATTTGCTTTAATAAGCCATAAAAAATAATTCTCTTCACAAGTGTCAGTCCATTTAGACTGGTAAAATATGACTAAATCCAAGGGAAATGACATTTGTTGAGGGATTGGGGGGAATTGAGCTAAGATTTTAGGTCCTACTGAAAAAAAAAAACATGCATAAAAAAAAGGTTAAGTCTAGTGGCTCATTAAGCTGGCATTTATCTTCAGTTGGTCACCTCATGGTTAATGTTCTCTCCCCTGGATTGTGTGGTGCAGGTTTAAGCCCTGTCTGGGGACATAGTGTTGTGTTCTTGTGTAAGATACTTTACTCTTGTAGTGCTTCTCTCCACCCATGGCAGGTGTATAAATAGGTGCTCTGTGAATTTAATTTGAGGAAGTAACCTGGAGATAAGTACTGGCCTGATGGACAACTTGGCTTGTGTGCAGACTTTTCCTACCGTACCTATTTTCCATTTCTGTAGCATAAAATGACTAGGAGTATTGCTACCCCCCCCCCCCCCTCCCCGGATGGGATGCTAGTCTATTACAGGCTTATCCCCAACATTAAATTCCCCAGTACCCATGACACATCTAACCTTGCATTGGGTATACTGTCATTTCTGCTTGTAAATATGATGCAAAATCATTATTTTGCTTTCTAGTTGATGGATAGATACTTTGATACTCCCGAAGCCAAGTTTGATCTAGATATATTTGAAGAGGCCTTTGATCTACTTATCAAATACAACGACAGAGATGGTGTGGGAACATTTTGGAGACTAATGGAAGAAATGGGTGTTGAACCTCCTGATGAGATGAGAGAGAAGGTTTGTTTCCATTGCGAAGTGAAATATTTTCATCAGTGAATTCCACATTACTCATAAGTACATTTTTTTTTCCTTGAGGGAAGTGTTAATTGGTGACCACAGTTATTCCCTCAGTAAAAACACTGCACAGGAACAGTCCATGTATGTATAATTGATTAAATATTTATTATCTTTGCAGGTAGAGACATTCCTAGTGAAATCAAGAGAAGCATCTTGGTACGAGTAGAAATCTCCAGAGAAGTTATATTTTTGAACTGTTGAGCAATGTTCAGATCTTAAAAAGATGATATTTACTGTGCACTGTAATGGTCAAACTTGGGAGAACAGTTTGTAGCAAAAATAGTTGGAGGCATGCTTACAGTGTGAACTGCTAAAAATTTCCTGGTTCAGTCTTGTAAACATCTTGATCTTGTACAAAGTAGGTAGTTTGACTGAAACCAGGATCATAAGATTATGAAAGGTTGCTGTAATACCTTTGTCAAGCCTCTCACCTTCTTTGAAGGCCTCTTTTCTGACAAGTCCTTGCCCATTCTGGAAACCAACATTTGTTTTGAGAATTATCTGCTATCTGCTTTTCTTGTTGTACAGAAATGAATATTAGACAGTGTCTACACCATCACATATTATAATGCAAAACCTCCCACACCCTCATCTGTTAACTCCACCCTCGTGAAAACAGGTCTTGAAAGGAAATAAATTTTCTCCGAGGCTTAACAGAGATATTACAGTGTTCATAATTTGAGTAAGTTCCTGGCAATAAGCAGTCTGATTGAATGTATCTCCTGCATCAAGAATGTCACATGTAAAATCCAGTGCGTCAAGATTTGACAAATTTATCTTTGAGCACTTGACACTAGTTACATAATTTTTGCTGCTAACATTAGTTGGATTGTTGCTTACTTGTAATTTTGATTGGATTAATGATTGTGAATTTACTCAACAAGTTTCAAGTAAAAAGAACATTCTGGTATATCATTTAACTCTTGATGTATTGTACCAAAGGCTTGACTCTAATCAAGGTGCATTTTAAACAGCCAAGGTTGAAGGCATTTTGTGAACACAACTGTACATTGAAAATAAAAGGTGCCATTTTAAAATATGCTGTGTCTGTTACATTGCTGAAACCTTGTCATGAAGAGTAATGCAAACTCTCTCACCTAGATTAGGGTACAAAGAAAATCAGATTTTAGGCTTGCACTATGGATCATGTAGCCCCGAAATTGTTTTCACTAAGCACCCCCCCCCCCCTGCACCACATTTTATCTCCTACAGTGAACTTTCTCTGAAATTATCATGAGAACTTCAGGACTGTACACTTTAATTAAAACATGGTTTTGTTTCTCTAAGTTTTCAAACTGTTTTCAGATAGCATGGATGAAAATTTAATTTGACAACTGAAACAATACTAACACATTTGCAAACAAAAGTCAATGCTACATCTACCGCACTTAACAACAAGTGATGCCAAATCAGATCATGTTTTTTATAGCTTGCTTATGTGTAGATTCAACAGAAAATATTACATGAGTACCCCGGTAAATGTTAAGTAATTGTGAAGAAAGGCTATATGAATGAACTGTCAGTCAGTTAGCCAACTTTGGACAGTTACTGACAGTTTTATGCAGGAGCTGTTCAAATTCATCTGTAAATCTAGCTAGCCTTTGTGGCCAGTAACAGTATGATGTCTCTTAGGGTTAGCCTGTCTTTGATAAACTTTACCATTCCTTGTAGTTGAATGAAAAGTACCTGTATCAATTTCTAAACTTGATAATTTGTTCGCAAGTATCTCATACACAAGGCTAAAAAAGTTAAAAAGTTAAAAATTGTAAAATTAAAAGGTCAAGCCAAATGTTTTCGGCTGTTTGCCATCATCAGGGTTCGCAAGTGTTTGTCCATTTCTAACAATCAGCTATGAGACAACATTTCCAAGAGATTCCTCATTTATTAATAAACTTTTAATTAAATACTTTTTAATTAGTTCCTGCCATTTGATTATCTTACAAAAATATGCTTGGCGATACTATTGTAAATTGCTACTAAACAGCTATTTGAAATGCTGCATACTATACGATGGTGTAGACTATCAGTCAGTGATATATAACATCTTATATTTTATTCAAACTCCCGCTGTCTTTCAACCTTCGTACTGTATTTTACTAACGCTTTCTAGTCTGAATCCAATATGCCCTTGTGGTTCATATGATGAACAATGCTATCCACTAGATACCATAATATTAGTTTTGTAAACATACATACTAGAAATTGATCTAGATGGTGATAAGGTAGAACAATGGGTGACAAACAATGCTCATAGCTGCTGCAAAAATGGATTTAGCTCCAGCCACTGTGGACCATTAGATTTGTGTACAACCAGGGTAACAGTTCAAATACTAAATTACTGACATGGGCCTGATATAATATTCCACTAATTTGAAGTCAGTGAAAATTACAATTATTTACTGAAAACCTAGAAAAGAAAACTTAGCTAAGAATCTAAAAATTGTGAGGTTAATTAAATTGTTATTTGCATAATTATTATACTAATTTCTCGCTTTTGTAAATGTCATTAACCAATAAATTCCCACCTTGTGTTTTACCAGAAGTCTATAATCACTAGACACTGATAAGATTGTAAAAAAATAAATATTGCATTGAACGTCGTAATAATATTTGTTGGTTAATGTCCAAGTTGCACATAAGAATACCGCTTGGTAAGCTGAGATTTAGTCTACGGCTGAGTATGATTTTCAGTTTGTTTTTATCTGTTAATAGAGATATGAAAAATGTTTGTACTCTCGCAATGCAGCTGGAACTGTAGCTAGCAATGAGAGATAAAGGAAGTGTATGTTTTTGAATGTAGGGTTGAGTGAAGTTGATTATAACAAACAATCACATGCTGCAAGAATATATATCTCTCTTGCATTCAAAATTATTGACATTCTTAAGCATTAATGGAAGAGTATAGAATCTGGATCCTGATTGGCTAATGTGGCTATGTGACGTAGAACATCCTTCTTAGTAATGATTCCCAACAAACGACTGAAACAAAATAAGAGTTAGACAAATCATTAGATAGTGAAGACTGTTCTGTCCATGGGATTACGTTGTCTTTTTGGGAAAGACACTTAATAATATGACAAACACAGAGGGATAAGTTAAAAGGGTTGCAATCTTGGCTCCCTTTGAGCAGCCTTTTTTGTTATTTATTTGACTCATCAAAAAAAAATATTAGAATAAAATTAATTTATTTTGTATGTAGTTTTTTATGTCCACCTGTCCACCTATATGGTCAAGTTGAGAACAGATTATATAAGATGTATATTTCCTGACTGCATTATTTTAAAATTTGCTTTTCTGGATGATAACATGGAAACTCCAGATTTTGTCATACCTTCATGGTGTTTTTGAGGGTAAAATCGGAAACAAAAAAGTCTATAGGGGATAGCCCCAAACCCCCGTAGAAGCTTGTGCTTGCAGCGCTTTCCATCCATGCCAATGGTCTCAAAGGTTATTAAGGTGTGCAACCCCCCTTTCAGGAATTCTGGATCTGCCCCTGGGACACAGTGCCTACACCCACAAGACAGCTGTGAACTACCTAGGTAATCTGACAAATATTGGAGCAGGGAAAGGGTGGAAGCCCCAGTATCTATATCTGATTGGCATACCATCAGTAATAACATTCACTTGACTATTACAATCTTGAAATGTAAATACATGTGTATTCTAAACCTACCCATTGTGTGTAACCAGTGTCTGTCTGAGCCCAACTTTACGGAACATTTCCACCACTGTTTCCATAGGCGTAGCATCAGTGATCTGTATTGGGCTCTGAATTACACAAAGCACACCACACAATGATCAAACTCATGCTTAATATTTTGTAGTGTATAGAGAATTTAACACTGACAGTAATCACCTCTACATCATAAAATAATTAAATGTCCCAAATCACATAGCATGTAGAAGAATTAGTTCTCTCTGGGAAAGGTGTATAACATTATAGCAGAGAGAAATGTTAAAAATTGATTATCACACCGGTGATGGAATTCTATAGGAGATAATACCACAAGCTGATGTGTAGGCCAGGTGAGAGATGTTGACCTGGGCAGGTTCAGCAAAAGCCTCCTGAGCTGGGCCCATACAGGTCAGCAATTCAGATCTGGGTGCAACAGTCAGGCTCAATGGTCATTTCCACATCAGCAAAGTTTAGGAGTCGGGTTAGAGACTGATGATATTATTAGGACCAATTCAAGCTCAACACCTGGTGATAATGGTGATAATTTTCTCACCTTGTCCACAATATGTCTAAGGCTCAAAGCAGGTGGCTGACCAGGCCGGGGATACCTTGGAGGATTGGGTAAGAAGTAAACCTGTGACGCTGACACTACTTCTTCATCGCGCGCCCTTGCATGACCTATGCACACAAGACAAAATATTAATACCATATCTTAAAAATGAAATAATATAACAAATATTTGTTAAAATAGAAAGTAACAAAGAATTTTATTAACCTAAAATAGATTCAACTACCTCAAAAGGGACTTGGCGGGGTTTAGGAGGGGTATGGTTTAGTTGCTTTGTCAAACACTAGTTTCTAAAGAAAGAGCAAGACTAAACTAACTGGTGTATCCTTCAACTATAGTTAAACTTAAGATTTTTATCATGAATGAACTAATTTGCAGGCATGCACTGTACATAAAATATAAAAGTAAGGCAATGAAAGATGAGGATTATGACAAATGTGGAATAAATTGAAAACAATTGATAAGAAATTAAAGAAACTATAATCGTGATGATAACCATAACTTCATAAGAATAGTTATTGAATCCAGAAAAGCTTGCTCGTGCTTTTGAGGTTCTCTGGCATGTTCTCTATGGCAATAATACCAAACTTTTCTTAACCTGTCAATCTTCACACCATAAAAGATTAGGAGCTGGAAGAAGTGCATACTTACTAATGGCTATGTTAAGATCTCTCCTTAGGACAAACCCTGCAAGTCTTTGAGATTCATTATCCACAATCACTGGGAATCCCTTGAAGTCTGTTTCTTCTAGAAGTTGTTCTATTTCTCCAACAGTGAAGCTGTCTTGTGTTATGCATGACAATGGAGGGTCATTTTTTCTGCAGACACCAAAAAAGCAATAGTCTTACAATCATGATAAATAACCGTTAAGTTAAGTGCAATGCCATACAGCATGAGCATTTCATCATGAGACAAGAGATTATGAAGAACTCTACCTGACCAATAATATTGCAGAAATTTGCTGGCAAATGTTGAATATTATACATTAAATAAATAGCTCCCTAGCCTCCTATGCAAATGCTTCTTGGCTCATCATGCAATCTTTTTCCTCTGCAAAGTTTGATGAGGAGGAATGAAAGCCAGCCAAAAAAATGTCTGAACAGGATGCCAACATTTGTAGGGTCAGACAACCATTTTTCTGACCAGCATGTGACAACCCAGCAGGCCCCACTCATGTCCGCTTTCAGTATCCATTGAGTGCCTTCTACAGGACCATAATCAGTAGATAACTACATTGATTTCTTATATGATTTTCTATTTTCTATTTTTTGACCTGCTTTATTATACTTGCATGATTGTGCAATGTGCAAACAGGTTTACCTAGGTCTCATAACGTCTGCTGCTAGTGTTGTGTGAGTGAATTCTTCTTTGCTGTCCAGGAATGGGTAGCCATTAAGATGTATATGGCCATCATAACTTTGGAAAGAGTCAAGGGATTTGTAAAATTATTGTAAAGGTGAGTCTGTGTTCATGCCTAGTGGCCTAATAGGACACAAATGTGAATTACCTCTGATGCTCATGGGAAGACTGCTCTTAATGGATTTTTGTGATACAATCTAGTGCAGAGTCTGACAAAATGTTGGGGGGGATAGTCTGTGATGCATAACAATTAATTGAGGGGGTGGAAAAGGAACCTTCATAAACCATAGAAATCACAAGGAGTTTTGGCACTGAACAGTAAGCCAGTAGACCAAGTGTAACTCTTAACATTTGACTTAGCATATCAACTGTTACAGCAGGATACATTCCTTCCTTAACAAATGCATCTCCAACCCATTTACTCATCATAATGGCCACCATAAGAGGCACTATGTACATTAATCCTCCTGTCAACTCAAACATGATCACAACAAGTGAGACTGCAAGAAAAAAAGCAACAAAATATTACTTAAGAATTCAACAAGAAGAGTATTGAAACAACATATTATATTATTTTAATTAATAACGGTCAGGTCTAAATTTGTCCTACATTTTTTGTACTGTTAATTCTCAGAATTTGGTGTTACATCAAAACAATATCCTATAGTTGATGTTTTACTTTCTTCTCATCACTTTCCCGGTTGACAGTGGTTTGATTATGAGAAGAGAACTAAGATTTTGATAACCCTTCAGAATTCAAGAGCTACCATAGACAGGATTGCTTTGTTTCTAAAATTAATACTCATAATAAGATGTAGAGAAATTTGAGATGTAAAGAAATAAAAATCTGGAATCTTGGAAAAGGAGCAAAGTCACCTAGAAAGACAGCGAGAGAAGAAGGGGAAGAGCAAAGATAAGGAAACAGCAGGAGGGTGAGTATGTCATAGAACAGAAATGGCAGACTAAGCCTATAAAGAGCACCTGTCATTTTTGTGACTCCACCAAGCACTGCCGCAGCACCAACCATTGCATACAAACCAGGCGTTATGCAGGTTGCAATAGACTTGCCGCAAGATGACTCAAAAACGTACCAGTGAGGGTTGTAGCTAATAGGAATAAAGAAAAATATATCTTTAGAAATGAGAGGTCTGGAGGACCTTGTAACTTAGGATTTACTTTTGGGATGGTTGTTTTAAGTTGTGTTTGAGTGTATTTCTATTTGGTTTCCATTTCTATTCCATTAAATGTATTTGTTGCAACAAGTGCAGTAAAATCTCTGCTAGCTGTATAAAATAATATTGTCAGGAAGGTATTAAATTAATACTTACTACAGCAATAAAGAAATTAAAACCATAACTAACTATACATGAAACTGATCCTGCCTTCTAGTGAAAGAGTTCTTGAGCAGATAAAAAACAAAAACCCTTTTAATGGCAATGGTATAGAATTGAATTACTGGTACATAAATCTTTCCGTTCCACAGAGATTCAGACTGACTAACTTACTAGGCAAGTTGTTCCATTCCAATACCAAGAACTCGTCCCATACAAGCACCAATTGCCATACTTGGAATAAACAAACCAGCAGGAACCTGGAGGCATAAATTTTATGTATTACTTATCGAAGGTGGCTGTAAGTATTTAATTACCAACTTCTACATTTTGTGTCAAAAGTTGGAGGAGTAATTCTCCAATTTTTGTTCATTAAATAACAAACTAGCACAAGAAGGTAGAGGAAAGGTGACTTGGTGGATGAAATTACATTTATCTATTCATTCAAAAAACTCAGGTATTCAAATATATTCAAGATTGTGCTATGAAATAGTCAGATATCTTGGATTTCAAAGGAATCCTGGCTGAAAAGCAGTTTATGTTCAAAAGTATACCTAAAGACTGTTAATGGAACTAATTCTGGGGTTTGATATCTCTGAAAATAGTTTGGATACCAAGTGTTTGGTTTTCAGTTCAAATCACCTGGACGTCATTAGATTACTTTATTATATGTGTTCAGAGTGCTGTTCTCAATATTGAGTCCGCTGAAGACAATTTCTCCTTGGAATTGTACCATTCAATGCATTCATAATATGAATCATACAAGGGTTTTTCTAAATTCACCTTATGAAAAAGCTTTCTTGACTTCCTTACCTTTATCCCAAAAGTAAACACTGTGATGACAGCTTTGAAAATCATGGCCAAAATCAGCTGCCAAACTGCTTTTAACACTCCAGCCCCTGCCTTGGCTCCAGGCCAATTTGGGTCATTAACATTCAGTGTGGAGTTGCTTGGTTCATAGTCACTGCAAAAATTTAAAAAAAAGCCAATTAGTAAAATATGAGAGTCACAAAAACAGTTAGTAGCAAGTTTTATATTATAACACATCATTCGGATAACATTCTACATTACTAGATTTGATTTGCAACTGTTTTTTTTTGGTTTAATGGTCTTCAACTACTGTGCAGGGAAGTAAAGAAAAGAAAAATTGTGAAAGGAGATATTGGATGTTATGTTGAGCCATACCATAACTCTGTAGCATCATCAGGACCACACTGACTGAACAGATGCTGGATTAAGACACTGCTACTTTGTCTGTGAAAACAAATCAAATGCTTGATGCCATAGTAATTCAATTTAGTGTGCTTCTTCCAATAAGCAACTGATATAAAGTTATTATTCTTATCTATGTTCAAGAAAAGCATAAAACTTCAATATTACAAAAGATACCAGGAGCACTTGGATTATAGATCTGTAAGGCTGTTTATTCTAGTTCTTTCTATAACTTCCCATTTATCATTTTTCTCAATATTACCGGTAATGCCCCAGTTATCACCAAAAGAAAACCCACACTTTTCCTTTTTTTTCATAACAACGACAACAAATTCTTTGTAGGTTATTTTTGAAAACTCAAAAAAGAAAGATGCTCCCACACCCCACGCCCTTGACATAGCTGAAATCTATCTCATTATTATTTCACTATGTTTCACATTTGCCAAACCATTCGATGACATTTTTCTCTTCGTCAAGTCATGTTGTGCATTGGTCAGCAGAAATACAAACAAAAGTCTACGACCCAAGGAAGGAAGGAAGGATCGACCGACTGAGTGAACGACCAAGCGAGTGAATTTGCACTCGCTCACTTAACTCCTATTTCGCATTCTGCACAATAGTCATAAAAACAAAAGGAATGGTGGTAGGATTGGTTAAAACACGATGCATTTTTGTTGCAAGATTTTATTGCAATAAAACTACAAGCTTTAGAATACTACAAGCACAATAAATGTATATTTGTGGTATTCTTTAGCCTGCAGTCTTACCTCACTCACATCAATATTAACAATTAAGATACCACACAAGTGAATAGTGCTTTTCTCGCACACTGATTGGCTAGCTCGGAGGTGATTGGCAAAGTACTATTCACCTCCTTATATTATTGTTAATTATACGTAGCCAAATGGCATGTAGAAATCCACATCGACTTATAGAATGCTCAATAGCTAAACTAGAAAATAAATCAATTAATCAACCTTTATTTTAAAAGGATAGTTATCAAAGCTACACAACTTGTAGGGTTGTTTACCAAAGCAGTCTATAATAATAATATTAGTCTGAATAATAATTAAATAGAAGTATATTAAAAAGCTGGACAGTTAGTTGGTCCAAGACATTTACTTCGTACTCAGAGTTTTACACAGAAAACATCCTGAACAAACAAATCCAGTTCTTTACTTCTATTATTACGACAATTACTAGAAAACCATAATTTGGGCCCTACCCTGGTGAGGTAGTATTAGACAATCATAATTTTGTTCTAGTGCAAATAAAAAATGATCGTCAATAATATTCTGTCACCTGGAATAAGGATTAGGATAGGCCAGCAAGCCAGTAACAAGTGTCACCAGTATGACCTAAAGAACAACATCAAGAAAAACACCTTTCAATCCAAAACTCGCGAACATGAAGAACATTTTGTAATGGTCGTAATAGCTCCTTAGAAAGACATGGGTGGATTGGGAATGTATAGTTACTTTTTGCTTGTCATTCAGTTAGAACACAAGCTGTGTTAGGTATTTCTAATTCTGCAGTCAGTATTTTTTAAATAATATACCTAAAATGTTGTACCCCATGAAAAAACAGCTGTAATATTACACCCCAACCACCTTATAACAGCCAATTTCATCTGACCCTAAGGTGGCCATTGTACAAAGGTTTTGAAAGTAATTGAATGATTATATGCACCATATTCTTATTTATTGTAAATGAATATGTTTGATTAACTGATTGAAAATAACTTCTGACTAACCAACCTCTGTAATTGG
>OMLO01001906.1_pt1 | contig 16448 bp, 9 predicted proteins | sample 1674811 | NCBI WGS metagenome assembly OMLO01 (sample SAMN06265003, study PRJEB25207) | coral metagenome | isolation source: Coral host | place: Mexico:La Bocana,Puerto Morelos, Mexico | collected 2008-11-13 | reverse complement strand
CTATTCGAAGCATTTTACATAAGAAAATACAAACCTACCCTCAACTCCCGAGAGGAATGCAGCGAATTCGCGGACCTTTTATTCTAATGACTATTTCAGCACATCTAGAGAGACTCTTTGTACTATGACACTCGCCAATTAGACAATTTTATTTTATTCGTTTCGTCTTTCGTATTTATACCTTATTGTTATACATTTCACATAGAGAGACTCTTTGTACAATGACACTCGCAAATTAGATAATTTTATTCGTTTCCTCTTTCATTTTTGTACCTTATTATTATATATTTCAGATACTTTCCGCATTCCTACGCTTTTTACACATTTTTACTTTACTTTTATATATAAGCCTGACGCGGAATATCTTTCTTATCCCTGATTATGCCGTAGATCGGCGAAAGCTTGGATTTAAAGGAATTTGACGACAATTTTTAACAGTAGTTTTTAGGCCTCATTCGAACTTCTGTCCGTTATCAGCATTTTTATTCATCCGTTCAAGCTTTGTTCACTGCCTGTTTTTTGCTCTATCGTGTTCTCAGCCAGTCCTGTGAAGGCGCTTGCGGTGCTTCTTATGTGTTGAACAGTTCACATATTTACTTAATTTTTGTAGAGTATAGTATACAGCTGAGAATAGAAAGTATAAAATTGTAATGTCACGTGCATCCGGGAACACGATTAAAAGTTGCTGTTTTCCATGTGCTCGAGCGAGTTAGTCGTGTCGGAACCTATAGATAATATATTCGTTGCTAGACATTTTCAAAAAGGTTAACAACAAATAATCTTGCGCGCTTTTCTTATCATCGCGACTCCATCACTTTGTACTTAGTACTACAGCGTCTGCAAAATATTTATCTTCAGACATCTTATCGACTTGTGGTTACCTATAAATAATTGTAATGTGAAAGTGTTAACAACTGCTAATTTTGATATCAACTGAACGTGCTTATTGGATAGTTTAAAGCTGGTACAACTTTAAAACAGTGATGGCTTGCAATGTGTATCGAATTCATAACCAACCACCGTATATGTCCAACAAAACATATATTTTGAATCTCACTGAGCCAGTGTTATCTGCTATCCACACAATCCAATTTACTTCTAACAGTGATTAAAGTCAAATTTTCCCGTACAGCACCGATTCGAATTGATACTTCATGCTGGTAGAACATCTATTCCACGTTAGCTCTTGATCCTCTTCTCGTTGCGTGAATATTTAAAAGACTTTGAAAGTTCTCTGCTTGTAAGAGGTCCTCCATCATGCAAAGTGTCAAGGCGTTTCTTCTCTTCCTGTATCGCCTCTCTGAGACCATTTGTGGTCCCTCGTTATTCTGATGCAAATCTCGTCGGAAAGTACTGGATGTATCTGTGGTCGTTGAAACCTTTTTCCACCCCATTGATAACACTAGATCTTTCCAACAAACCTAAAAAATTTCAAAGAAAAATCAGCTTAGAATCGGCGTGTACAATATTCCGTAGGATGGCGGCTGTACCTCTATACAATACCATGCGAGCTTTACACAGCACATAAAGTACAAGAAAAGCTATAGTTTTTCCATATTTGTCCCTGTGCTAACGAAATTGTGTGTGCTAAATTTAAAGATTTAAGAACTTTTCTTTACGTTTTTGTAAAGTTTTCACGCGCTAAGGACTATGGGTAAATGTGCCGGTCGCCATCTTTTTCCTGCGGAAGGTTATTTTTCCTCAGCATCAACTGAATTTTAGAATCTAATCAAGCACAAGATAGCTGCTAGGTTACTTTAACTCTGTATCGCTCATAGGGATCAAAATATCATCATCGTCCAAGCTATCCCGGATGACAAAATTTATTTCTGTAAATGTCCCCAAGACACAAGCTAAGAAGTATTCAGCTTATTATGATTCATTTTTTGTATGTTTGTCCACAATAGGTTTCCGTGACCGGTGACTAGTTGTCATTTGTGGAAAAATATTGTTATTTAGGAAGCTTTATGCACGAAAGATAAGAGGGAAACATATTTCGTTCATTTCATCTGTGCAGCCTCGTTCCCAGGGCTTTTCCGTTCGGGATTTCTAACGGATTGTTCATAAGGAAGGAAATAACAGTAATCTGTCAGACCCTATCTTTACATCCGGCAATAAAGTAAGTCTGATTTTCTTGAGTTATTTAATTATATTGTGTTCCGTTTTCACGATACGATATAAATTAATAAAGAAAAAGGAATGTCGTTTCCAGACAAGCTTGCATCTACGAGTATGTATCCGAAAACATTATTAGGTATTGCGGCGGACAAGCGCTGCTACACTATCCGGCAAAAATTATATTACAAATATAATTTACGACAATTTACTATCTAACTGTGCTAACTGGCTTTAGTATTATGCTACCTAGGATTTTTTATACAGTCTCTATAGATTACATACATGTACAACCTACAGGTTATGTATTTTCCGCTGCTATCAAGTTGATACGGCAGTTCGTTAGCAGTTTATGTTTTGTTGGAGCACGCGGTTGGTGATGAGTATTTAAGGCTTCAAAGAGTTGCTAGATTCCTCTCGCTCGCGTTCTCCTTCTTACAGTTTATTTCATTTCATTTCGATGAGTGAGAAGAGTCCTGCGAGCCTTACTAGTGCATAGAGTGGTTCGGCGCCTTCCATCGCCCAAGCCGACGTTGACGTTGTATCTCAAAACTCTTCTTCGTAGTCGGAGTTGGTCGATTAGGTTTTTTCGCCTTTCAAAGGCTATCAGATCTCGCAGTTGAAAGAGAAAGGGAAGCAGTTTGAACGAATTGCGAAGTCCGATAAAGAAGCCGCGGACATTAAGTATAAAGGTAACCGAAAGCGGTTCGAGGTGAATCTGCGGTTGGACAATATATTGACACAAATCGATTAGAGTTCTGACAGTCCGGCTGATATCCACAAAAAGGAAAACGGATCATCAAAAAGCGTCAGAAGTTGATCAAAATCGCTGACAAGAACAAAGATGGTTGGCTTGTTGTCCAAGAGCTGCCGCTGAGAAGAAGCGAAAAGAAGCAAAGAGTAACAGCGGTAACACTTCGAAAAAAATTATTCTAGTGATTTGCATCTTTTTCGCGGTAAGACCACTATTTATTTATTTGTACTTTGTGAAGTTCTCGGTCTTTTTGGTTAGACTGCTTGAGCATCTAACCATCAATTGTTGTATTTATTATCTACGTTTTTAAGAGGAAAATAATTTACGTTCGTTTCAAGCGCAGCGAATTAGAACGTAAGTTGTCTTTCAGACACTAGAAAGTGCAGTTTTGATTCGGTGACTTCAACAAAGAGGCCGGAGGCATAGTCGTTATGTCCCTGGGTTTCGTTGCGTTACTCGTTAATATTTGTAACTAAATTTTAAAATGAAAAAAAAATAAAATAAAATAAAATAAACAAACGAAATTAAAAGCGGCTGATTTCACTTTTATCAACGTTTTCCTAACGTCTGACAGCTCTGATACTGATCTTATAATGATGAGGAAGTCAGCCAGCCTTAAACACTTCCTTTCACTTTCCACTCAATATGAAATAGTTACCTCATCGCGTTACAACTTCCTCTTTATTAGTTTGACTAAATTCTAAGCGTATAGTTTTCTGCTGGGTATTATTGATTATTATTTTTATTTTTTTTTCGTCGTTATTTATTAATTAAATTTAAGAACAACCCAGAACTTGACTCCTACTCCCGTTCGTTTCTCTCAGGAAAAACAAAAAAAAATAGTCGTATTTCTTGTTGTTCCGTTACATCTGCGAAACAAACGTCAAAGTCAATTACAATAGTGGAATAAGGGCTGTAGTAGTCGGACACAGCCAAACCAGTCTACTACCCTGTTTTGTCTGTACATTCTAAATATTTTAGCGAGATGTCATTATTGTGCGCGTTGCCCTAGGGCATTGTTGGGGCATCGAAATGTAAACAAATCACGCTCATCAATCTTCAAAAATATTCCGCAGGGACTTCTACAGTTTTCTAATAAATAGAAGTTTACAGTGTTTGTGGTCAACGCGAAAAAATCGTTTTGGTCAAAATAAAAAGTTATGCGTATTATGAATGTTTTATCACGTGTTTCAGCTCAATTGTGTCGTGTTTTAGAATGGCAGATCGAATAATGTTACCGCTCGCTCGAAACAATCTTGATCCCTGTAGAAAGTTCGGAATTTGCATTTACAACCTGCTCTAGGTAAACCCACGAGTAGATAAGCATTGGACATTTCAGCTAGAAGGCGAAATATCGTCAGACAGTCTGACCAGTAGCCGAATTTATAACGCTATATGACGGTTAACTTCACTGCATATTTTTTTTAGTTTCGTAAAACAATGTTTTCCTTTCCTTGTCATTTGTGCAGAGCTGGCAATTTGCTGACTCGAAACGAACACAGAGCCGAAAGTTCCAGTTTTCATTTTGTCCACAACTCCTTGCCCGTCGATAAAGTAATATAATCGAAAATATAATGAAAACCATTGAGCCATGAAAGGTTTATTGTATCACGAATATCCATTTATAATTTTTGTGGAATTCTACGTCGGCATTTTGAATATTTTATGTGCAATATTTAATGGCGGGTTTGTGCAGGCTTGTTATTATTGTCAGAATACCAGCGAGTTCAAAATTTGTAACGTTACAATAAGTGTTGATTAGACCGAGATTGGGAAAGGGCGCAAACTGAGTGCAAAGTGTGTTATAATATTGTAAGGTACACAATTATCTTAAAATTATGTAAGTTCGTTATATCAACTAAGTTGAAAATGTAAATTGGCCACCGTAATGAGTTATAAAGCTGACGTTTCGAGCGTTAGCCCTTCGTCAGAGCAAATTATGTAGACTGCAAATTATGTAGACAGCAAATTTATTATGTAGACTGACTCAGTCAATACGACCTTTCCAAAGATATAAGGTAACAGCTAGTATCAAATTTAAAAGTACCTTAATTTTGATGCAATTTTCTCTTCTTAGAGCTCTTGAAGTTCTTGTATTGTAACCTGCAACTCGGTTGAAAACTCGGCTGTGGAAGTTCTGTTTAAAGTTCTGTATGTCAGCATGTTTTCCGGTCTTAAATAATTGTATGTTGATTACATGTACGTCACTGTTACGTCCAAGCTTGCGGATGCCAAGTGATTTCCCTGTTTGCAGACAACAGGTCCTCGAGACTTTTTGTGCAGTTTCATCATTCGCACTTGGGCATTCCACCCTGCAGAACAACTAGTTTACTGACACGAACGCGAACTTCGGGCGCAAGACGAGTTTTTATCTTCTTTTCTGCTCAGCTTTATTGCGCTTTGTAAGTGGATATCGTGTTGCGCTAAGACGAATACCCCTCTGATGACGTTGAAGGGGTTTTCCCTGCGACCAATAGTAATCGTCATTTCACGTACGTTTCAAAATCCTTCGTTTGTAAAAATCAGTGGCTTTTCCAGTTGCTTGAGACTATGTTCTTAAGTTAAAAATCTCGACCGCAAGAGCCCTATTGGTCACTAAATCAGCTCACATGGCAGTTTTTCTTGCTGGAGATTTATTACGGTCTTTAGCGTTCTCCACAGTGGTAGCTTGTTCAATGAATTCGCTGTTCAGTTGATTCAATAAATTAGGGAAAATAGGATGACTCTTCAGCCAGTTCATTTATTAGACAACACACGTGCCGCGTGCTGTAGGTCGATTTTCGCAAAATATTTATAGCAACAAAATAAATGACCTAACTGTAAAACGGCTGTGAACTGGGAACAATAACTGTTATGAAATTCGCATAGTTACGTGAAAAGTTGTTCGCATAGCTTGAAGATCAAGAACGGCCCGCTTAACTATCGTGACTATCGTGACTCTCACAATCACTGTAACTCTGTCAGCTGATCGGTTGATTTGCACGCGACATCAACAACAATGTGTTGTTTTCAGACTTACCTTTCAGGTGTTCCCCAATGCCTATGTTTTAATCTTCTTGCCTCTGAAGCTGTTCAAAGACCTTAGTTTTCCCTTTCAGGTTTTCCCCCAATGCCTATTTTTTTAATCTTCTAACCTCTGACGCAGTTCCAAGACCTTAGTTTTGCAGAATCTGTGTTTTGATCTGTTTTGACGTGTTTCGCGTGCTGTGTGTTACCGTAACAACCTCACGCCGCTTCAGGTAATATTGTCGCTATGTTCGGTGTGCTCTGCCGACAATGCGGCATGTTACCGAAGAGCGCCGGCAAACTCTTTGATGTAGGGCGTATATTTTTCTTTTATTAACAGAGAAGGGATAAAACCCAAAAGACTAAGATGATATCTGCCTGATCGATTTTAAATTCAAAGAATGTGTTCCACAGCTGGTCATGCCATCATTCTTGTCAATTGAAACCTGAAAACAGCAGAGTTTTACCGCAGAGGCTAGCAGGGGAAGCTCGGATAATGGCAGTGAAAATGTGTTACACTCGGTGGGGCTTAACGGAAAGTGACAGTGACAAAGAGTGCAAAATATTTTCCTGTTGATATTAAAGCACATGCGCCGCTATGACATTAACAAAAAACCAAAGTTTTCACAAATAGGTCTTTTTTCCAGCATTTAGAGCTTCTGCCACCCGTAAAAAGCTGAAAGCAGCTTAGACTAGCGCAACAAACGGATCTTGGGTTTTTGACTAGTCTTTTGTTATTAACATACAAGACGTTTGACCACTATGGTTTACGGTACATGCTATCGCTATTAAATATTTCGGTTCTACTGTTATATACACAGCTATTTCCAGGCGTTTCCTATGTGTAAGATAACTGAACAAAACCGTCTTGGTAGAAATCATTGCTCATTATAAAATTTAATAGTCAATTATTGATACAATGCGGTATGACATAATGAGATCCCATTTTAAAAGTACAAAAGGGAATTTTCATGCTTTTATTTAGGTTACTCCACATTCTCTCTCTATGACCTATTGTTCAATAAATGCTCTGTCCAGTTGATTCAATGAATTAGCGGGTAAGGGTCAAGAAAATAAGATGACCTCATCAGTTTTTTTTCTAGACAATGCATTTTGTCATGAAGGGCTAACTGACAATTTTACTCTACCTCACGGCCTTTCAACCTTCCTCCACGCTCCTTGCTATTTAATTTGTTCGCTTTCAAAATTTTTTCGGTTATCAGGGCTTGCTGAGGATCTATAATATCAAACTAAGTATCCTTCAGTAACTTGGGATACGATTGCCGTAGAAAGCTTTCAAAGCCCGCCTATGGCATTGATCCTGAAGATCGATATCCCTCTACAATATAATGCGACCAGAACGAGCTCCAAGTGGAGATTACGCATTTGGAGTGACAGAGATCCTTCCATTCCTGTCTGGTTTTGAGTTGAAAACTGAATGAACACACGCTGGTACCGCAGTTTACTTCGCTTTCTGAACAGGCGAGTTTGTTTGAACTTCGCGTTTATTTAGCGGCATCCCGGCATTTCTTCGTTTTGTCCCCAATGCCGTTGATTACCCTGGTTATGTCGTGCACAAAGGTTGTCCAGTTGTCTTAAAACATCTTCTCTAAGGCTGCAAACCGTCAAGGCGTTCCGTCTTTTGTTATTACCCAGTGGAATGTGTTCTTGTTCTGGCAAGTTTTCTCGCTCATGACTCATGTCGCGGCGGCCATGCTGCTGAGCTGGTTTCCATCCCATTGCTCTGATTTGATACCGCAGTTTGATACTGCAGCGTGTGTTCATTCAGTTTTCAACTCCAGTTCATAGTAACAAATACAACCTTACCGTAGAACGGATATGAAATAATAAAAAAGATCTGGCAAGAAATTCGCATTGTTTATGCCTGAAAAATTAGTGTAAGCGTTTGACCCGACTAAAATTTTTGTGACTTTCGCTGTCAGCCGACAGGTTGATTTGCAAACGACATCAACGACGATGTGTTGTTTTCAGACTAAGTACCTTCAGTGTCTGTCAGGTGTGCCCCAATAAAATGCCTATTTTTCAACCTTCTATCGTCAACGCAGTCCAAAGAGCTTAGTTTTGTGCAAGTTGTGTTTGGATTCGAGAGCATCTTCCGTTAGGACGTGTTTCGCGTGCTGTATGTCACATGAACTGTGACATAATGGTTTATTTTGAGTATTGCTTGGTAACAGAGCTTGCAGCGTAGCAGACCGTATGAAACTCGAGTTTCGCTTGACTGCTTTGTCTTCTCGATTTCCATGGCATTACCGATACTATTACTGAGAGCGGAAGCAAGAAAGACTGTAAATTTATTTGTTACGAGCGCGGGACAAAGAGAAACCTGATGTCAGTGACGAATCAGCACTAACGGTGTAATGTTCCACAGGGATTTAATGTTCCACAGGCACGTAATGTTCCACAGGCAGCCCAAGCTAAAGCGTTTTTGCCGGCGTACATTAGATCATTGCGAAGGTATAACACTTTGTATGGGAATATTTACGAACAGTTTTAGGAGGTACAAATACGAAAAAGTACTTATTAATTCTCACTTCCACAGTGTATTGCTCCTTGTCTGTTCGCTTTTCCTGCTGATTGGAAGCAATTTTAGAGAATAATTGCTTCCTAGGTTTCATACTCCTAAGAGTCCTTCTCTTTACACCTGAACGGAGCGAGAAGGAAGGGAAAACTTGCCAATTGGATTTCATCTAAATTTTCCAAAGAACATCCCCGACCTTCTCACATGGGAGTTTGCACCACACCCCCCCCCCCCCCCCCCCCCCCCCCCCACCCCCGCGGAATTCATATACAGCTGTTTTGGGAACTGTCGTCACACAAAGCAAAGTGTTTTGCCAAACGTACGTTACGTCATTGGAATTTTAACGAGCGACTTTAGGAGGTGCAAAAACTAGAAAGTGCTCATTAAATCTCACTTCCATAATGTATTACTTCACTGTATGTTCGTTTTCCTGCTGATTTAAAGCAATTTTAAAGAGTAATCACTTCTAAGATTTCCTATTCCTAAAGTTTTTCTCTTTGCGCCTGAACCGTAGCCGGAAGCGCGGCGAACATTCTCGACCTTTATTCCGCCCCGGAATACGTATACGGCTGTTTTGGGAAGGTCGTCGTATACGGCTGTTTTGGGGAAGTCGTCGTATACGGCTGTTTTGGGAAAGTCGTCGCACGAAAGCGTAATAGTGTACACGCGCGTTGCATATTCATAACCTGATAACCGTTATCGAGAAGTCATGCCTCACAAACAAAACTGTGCGTTCATCGAACCCGGCTACAGTAGCGAGTGATGAAATCTAAAAACAATCCCGTCTTTCATAAACTAAGTAACCGACCTGTCATGCCAGTAATCACAGCGGTTCGAAGTGAGTTTGACAAGCGCTCACAGACCTAGATCAAGCAAGGGATCTGTCACGGAAATCAGTTTACTTTCAGAGGGAACAGGTTTGCGCAGGAGGGCCCCTGGTTTGCGTCACTTTCATTAAAATTGTCAAAAAAAGAAGGTTCCTGCACCATAAATGTCTTGACTCGATCCTTTGTGTCGAGAAGGAAAGTGCAAAAAAATAGTCCCCCTCCCTTCTCTCCCCTCCCCGCCCCAAACAAAGAAAATATATGACTTAGAGGTACAACAAAAAGTTGAGTAATGATGTTGCTTTATTAAAGAGACACAAAATTGATCTTACATGAAGGCATAATTTTGAGAATATCAGTTTTGAACTCGAAGCCATGTACATGTTGTTTATTTCATTACAAAAATCTACGACAAAGACCTTATCGAATATCAAAATTACGCTTGAGTGACCTGTGATAAAGTCTGAGGCAAGGGTGGCCTTTATCGGTGTACCTATTCACCTCTCTGCTGAAGTATTATCTATAAAAATCCACAGCGACCCGACAGTCAAAAGGATCAATTTGTTTGAAAACGAACTCAAACTGTTTCAATATGGAGACGATAGAAATATATTCTGCACCCATTGAATTTAAGTGGAAGAAGCCCTTAACTTGTCACTGAGTTTGGAAAGATAGCTGGACAACTGCTAAACGTGAAAAAGACAAAGCGATTTGACTTGGGAAGTGTGCGAATACGAAAACCAACCCACTAAGAATAAAGTGGATGCCCAGCCCGGTTAAAATTCTAGAAGAAAACCAACAATAATCTTAATTTCAATCTAAAATTAACAAAGTTACGAAGAAAACTAGGTATGTGGAGGACAAGAGATCTGCCTCTATTTGGAAGAGTTCTGATATAATTGACTGCTTCTGGGTCCCTCATAAATCATTCCGTCTCAAACGTTGAAGTTCCTGATAGTTTGCAGACGTGGTGAGAAAGAATTTTTTAATTTCATCTGGCAAAATAAGGAAGATAGAATAAAACGAACAACCCTGTATCAGGATTTAGAGAAAGGACTGAGTGCGTATGACGCATGTAGAACTTATGTTGAAATCATTGAGACTTGCATGGATACCCCGACTCTTGACCGCGAGTGACCATAATTGGTGTACTGTGCCATATGACTTCTTTTAGAAAATTGGGGGTTTTGTTCAGAAAAATGGGGGTTTAAACTTTTATTCGATTTTATAGATACTGTACAACAAAGAGACATGTTTAAAAATTCCTCCAATTATTTCTGAAAAAGTACTACTTGCTTGTGCTCCCATGGTCAGCCACGGCCAAACAGTGTGTAATATGTCAGCATTAGTATTGTAAGTAGCGCTAGTGATCTTATTTTGTATGTACTGTGTTATAAGTAATATAAATAGTGTAAGTAATACTAATCCGACCGAATGGAGTACGATTCAGGGAATAATCGCGCGAGTAATTTCAAAATTGGTAAAGCACGAAGTGCGATACCGATTTGACATTACAGGCACGATTACTCCCTGAATTGTACGACACCAGGAATCGTATCTATAACACATGTCGGAATTAAAAATGCCTTCTGAGAGATTCTTAATTCTGAAGCACAAGAGGATTAAAATCATGTATGATTTAAAGATTGACTGTTACGATCTCGATTACTTTGTGGATGACTTGTTCTTCTCAATCTTTGCATCTAAGGCCTCCATCAACATTTTCCATCCTTCTGTTTTCTTGAGTTCTTCCACGGTTATCCCTTCTTCCTCTTCACTTGATTCTGATTCCTGATGATCAAGAAATTGTGATACTTTAAACATAACCCTTCAATCAGAACAACGTTATGCTTCGCAACCAAGAGAATTTGCAAGTCTATGAAAATATAACAGATTTTTCGAGCCACGGAAAGGCGAAAATTAATCTATTAATTCATTATTAATTAATTTATAGCAAAAAAAGTTGCCTTTCGCCTCTGCGTCAAAACGAGCCTTCGTGCGAAGTCGTTCATATATATGTGACCTACAGGTTCAATCTCATATAAATCAAAGTTATTTTCATATAAACGGTTTTGCAAGAGGACTCGTTCTGAAACAGAAGCGCAAGGAAGCTCGGAAATGGCCTGTTTAAATAACAAGGCATGCAGTAATCTGAACTGGGGCGATTGGGTGTGGTCACTGGGCGTTATTTACACCTTTAGTTAGAGGGGTCAAACACATTTTTCCGGTGAATCCGCGCAGAAAAGCTCATTACGTAACATTAAGAACAGATCTAGATCCGTTGAATGCCCCTCTATAGTAACATGATACTCTCGCTCGAAGCACTCACCTCTTGGTCAAAGATATTTTTCTCTCCTTTTTTACGATAAATCTTTCTCTGTTCATCCTTGATAAGAAAATAACACAGAAAGAAGTGAGTATGAAGTGTGCAACGTTAACATTTTTTGTAGGTTTTTAATCATCTCGATTGGTCTTCATCAGAGTCTACCGGAAACGTACGTACTCCGCTGCGCATCGTATTTTCAACGCTCTTCTGAGTGTTTGGAAATGTGCCCAAACACATGGTCTTGGATGTTTCATATATTACATACAAAACCTTAAAAATTATTTATTACTTAACAAATAAAAATGGCTGCTTTGTTCTGTTGTTTTCCCTCTTTTTTTCGTGCTCTACCGCTTCCTAAGTCGTTTACAACAGACTAGCTCACAGTCGAGGCTTTTTAATTGTTTTATAATAAAGAAACCAATAATTTTTCCACGCATTCGGCTGAAGTTTCGAATTAAACCTTTTTACAAAGGGATAAAGGGGCGTCATTGGTGCTCTGTTCTCTTATAAAACACTCTAAAATAATCCAATCACAATCCTCGATAGAATTGCTCAGCTAATTTGATTGGCTTACATGACGAAAGCTGTCAATCAGAAACTGGACGGCGGGCGAAGATGGTGGCCATACTCCAGCTACTAGGTTAACAGAGACATGCAGCCTTGGTTATATATAATGAGCTATACCCTCGCGTAATCTCTCACGTGTTACCTGCTTTGAAGTTGTGTGACTTTCGCGCTGAATTTTGTTCCTCATTCTCCATTCCCTATTCCCTATTCCTCGTTTTAGTAACACCCGTCTTACCTGTTTTGAATTTGTTTTATCCACTTTTTCTTTCGCGCTGCATTTTCCGTCCGTAGGCTCTAAGGTCTAAAATTTATAGCGAAAAGTCTTAGCCCAGGCTATATCGCTTGGTCCCAAATCTTTCAGTTACATTTGACTCTTAAAGAGTGGATTACGAAAGTTTGCGTGCTATTTAAAATATATTGTAGGTCGAACATCGTTCAGGTTAATGAAGCTTACCAACGTAGTCATCTGTTTCAACCAAGACTGACACTTTTACAATCGCAAAATCTATTTCAACAGTTTAAAAAAAGTACTAACACACTAATCCGAGTTATTGTAGTTCTTACTGGAACAGTAATCGTCCGATTTTTCATTGATGAATCGTCCAAGACTTTCCTTCTTTTTCCCAAGTTAGACCGCTCGCTTTTCTTACAACCTCCTTTAGTCCACCTCAATTTCCTTTTGGAACAGAGATTAACGCCCTTTGTTTCCATTGTGGAGCTCAGATGTGGAAAGGCACTGTCCTGTGATCGATGGTGAAACCTTAATTTATCAAGTTTGAGGAAGCTTCCTCTACTGCAAAACCATCAATGGATATTTTCTATTTGAGCTATTTGCATATGCTGATTTCAATTTTTGTCTAAATAATTTTTAATCATTAATTTTTAATTATTCTTGACCCGGCTTATCGTAAATTTTAGGAATATTTTTAAAATAATTTCAAGGTTGAGATCGATTGACAATAAGATATTATTGTGTTAAAAAATTTTTAAACTTCCGAAAGTAGCGAACTCTCGAAAGAAACGAGCCCTAAAGACAACAGCATTTTCGAATGTAACGAGGGTCGTGACTTTCGGAAGTTTAAGGTATGTTTTCAGGTTAACCGCAAAAAAATTCTTCATTTCTTTTAACGGCAAAACAGGCTAAAAAGCAACAAAAGCAGCACTAGGCGTATGTTGGATGCATTTAAAAACAGAAATGTCATGCGCTGCAAGAATATTCACAAGAATATTTTCAGCCTAAAATCGAAGAAAAAAATAATATTCAGCGTTGGACGGAAAACCAATATTATTATAAAAAATAGTGTATTTGGTTTAAGTCAGTATGTACGAGTAAGATATCTATTTGATTATCAAGCGAGTTTGCAATTGAAACAGTATAATTAAGGTTAATTTAAATTCTCTTATTCTGCCACTGGCGCCAATGGGGTTTGCAGCAAACCTATTCAGTATTGTGTTATGTTAAACTATAGCTATGTGCATCATATTAGGGTATGTATTAGGGTAACACCATCCAGACCTCAAATAAATTCGAAACCAGATATGCGACACATTATAAACTAAGAATATTCAGAAAAATATTTTTAGCCTAAATCGGCAAAAAAGGAGAACATTCAACCTCGGCCAAAAAATAATATGCTTATAAAAAAGAATAGGGCGGAAACGTTTTTATAAACTTTAAATAAATGTTTTTTTTCTAGATACTTCGTGCGCGTTTGGGAGAAAAGTTAGATTTTATAGCAACCTTGTTTGATTAAAAAAGAATTTCGTCCTGTGACCTCAAACGGTGTTTAAGATCGTATTTTCAACTCTGTTCTGAGTGTTTGGTAATGTGCTCAAACAAACGGTCTTAGGTGTCTGATGTGTTAATACCAACACGTAGTATGCAATTAGACCGCTTGTGTAATTGCTTTACGGCCGCCGAATAGACAGTTTTGGTTGTTTGGTATATTACATACAAAACCTTATAAATCATTCAGTACACTGTGCGATTATACCGCCGCTCGTGGAGTGGTTTTAATTTTCGTGTTGCTGGTTAATTTTGAGCTCCGAGTAATTAAATATTAGCTGGCATATTTTACAGCTATTTAGAATTCCTTGCGTGTGGTGGTTTTGGGCTATAACCCTGCGTAAGTGTGATAACAGTTTTTTGGGCGCCTTAAGCTGTTCTCCTCAAGTTGTTACAGCAATCCGGAGGGAAACAAACTTGCAGTGACGGCGTTGACCAAACTCGTAGAGGTTTCGGAAACTTATAAGCAAAACAACGGGACGATAGAGAATACAGCAGAGTTTAATTCAATAACACACTCAGAACGTAACCAAGGAATATCTTACAAGGTGCGGCTATCAAGCCAAAACACAATTCCAAGCGACCACGTAAGGCTACTAAACAGTCATGACTAAACATCATCTCATATATTCCAGAAGGCTCGATTGGCTAACGGAATTCATCGTTTACAAGACTAATTACTTTCAGAACAATACAGGTAGATAACAGTTTAACAACACACTATCACAGGCAGTAATTACAGTTCAACGCGAACTACAATTATGATGTTACAGCGAACAGGTGTTCGTTAGTAACTTGTGACTAAAACATGATATAAAATGAATCAAACAGATATATCTACGATGGATTTCTGTCTTTTAAGCAGCGAAAGCGAATAAGAAAAATAAACTAAATGATCCGATTTTCTCACCTCACATGAGGAATCTTACCTGTTTTGAATTTGCGTTATCAACTTTTTCTATAGCGCTGTATTTTGTAATATATTTTCTAAGGTAAAAAAATGTTTCTTACACGAGTGAATTGTCTCAGCCTCCTTGCAAAAGCTTTTCATTTCCCACGATGCGGTAATGCAGTGTTTACTTTCAAAGCTTTACTAGTTCGTTCCGTTTTAATTGAATTAGCTCTTCTGTCCAAAACTACCTCTTCTCGAGCAATTTCGTTTCGTAGTCCACAAAACTTTCTCTTGCTGGAGTTACTTAAGTTCAAAAGGTTTTGCACAAGTTTATTTTCGCTAGGGGAACAATTGTTTCCTTCCCCAACCCTCTTTCTTTTTGTGGCTCTCGCCTCAATTTTCACAGGGGCAAAACACCGAAAACCTTGTTCCACGGACTTTCTTTGCTCCCCGACCCAACAGAAAGACTGCTTTCCACATGCTTTCGACGTTCTCTACCGCTTCGCACTCTTGTCGTTCGACCGCAAGTTCGTATCGCTTCTTTGCCCTTTCAGCGCTCTCTGCGTTCGCATCACGGTCTAATTTAGCGCGGTAATTTTTCTTGCCAAGTTAATCTACGTCGTGCTTATGCCAGTTAAGAGCTGGCTTCCCGGCAGAAACAAATGCTTGCCACATACCTGCTCGCTGTTAGGCGCGTCTTTCGATTCCGTGTGGGTGTGGGTTAAAACCAAGAATTAGTGTGTTAGTACTTCTTTTAATCTGTTAAAATAGATTTTCTGTATGCAAAAGTGATATCTCAGTCAGTTGGTAGCCTTGATTAATCCGAAAACTATCCGACTCTAACATGTTTAGCCTGCGTAGAAAGTGTTCCGTTTGCTCAGATCGACTTTAGTCAGCCAATTAATTACTTCGACAGAAGAAGAGGGAAATCGAAACCAAGGGAATGAGGGAATGAGCCTTTTCTTCTGATCAGGCGGCCATAGCTGTTACCGAAGGTGAAGGAATCGAACCGGAAACTGAAAAGTACGCCGAGTGCCAAACCATCGAGTTTGACGGCATGTTTCAGACAAGCAGATATCAAGCCCCGAATAAGGATTTTTTGACACTGACGATAAGGTTCGTTTATACACTGGGCTACCGTCTATGGAAATATTAATGGTTGTTTTCAAGAACGTCTCCTTACATGTTACACGGTAAACACAGTCGCTCAACAGATTTCAAGAGTTTTATTGTACCTATGAAACTTAGACTACCAGTTTGTTGTTTCACTGTCAACAGTTTCCAGAATATTTTCCAGCTGGATAGTTGCGATGGACACTTCCTCTCTGCAATGATCCAAATGTTCAAAAGAGGATCGTATATTCGCTGCCAATGTCTCGCCTTGGCCACAACAACAATCTTGCCTGCGATTTCTTTCCCTTGAACTGACGCTTTGAATACCATCCAGACATAAAATGCATTCAAAAACAGAAATGTCATACGCTACAAGAATTCTTACAAGAATATTTTCAGCCTAAAATTGCAATCGTTTAAGTCAGTATGTAGCACATGTATTTGATTATCAATAAAGGGTGAAAGTTTCTAAAGAAACTGTTGTGCTGCGTCGGTGGGGGTAACAAGGTAATTTGGTTATATCAAC
>OMLO01001905.1_pt1 | contig 16449 bp, 8 predicted proteins | sample 1674811 | NCBI WGS metagenome assembly OMLO01 (sample SAMN06265003, study PRJEB25207) | coral metagenome | isolation source: Coral host | place: Mexico:La Bocana,Puerto Morelos, Mexico | collected 2008-11-13 | reverse complement strand
GGAGGGTAACTGGGACACGCCATTTTTACTTAAAGACGCCGTGTTGTTCGAAACGCAGCTTCCTCCGAAAGGTTGATGAAATATGGGAATCAATCACTCAGACTCTCAAGAAAAAAACCACTGTAATTCTTCCACCTGGTGATTCAATTCGTGACCTTTTTGGGATGATTAAGTGACCCTTTAAATGGTTAAGTGACCTCCAATTAGGGGGTAAAAGGCCAGTTTGAATCACCTGGCAGGTGACGAATATCATTGGAACCCTTCTGGGTTGTGCTGGATATGCCTTGGTCATCGGTCGAAGCAGCTCCGACATGTGGAAGGCTGGAGTTTTTTTTCTCCCCGGATGGGTTTATGATCGTCGAAAAGGAACAACCATCTCTAAAATGGTGGCAACGACTTCCAGGGTATATAGACAGAGCTACGGACATACAACGATCTTTTTTTTTGATTTAGGGCTACAGCTAAGGACACCCCCACTTTAACCGAAAAGAACTGTTTGCGAAAAAAACCACGGAAAAAAAACTCACGACACATCTGATTTTCGACCAAAAACCTACCTTCAGAAGTCCCAAGAATTGAAGTCAAGAATCAAAGCATCACCACCTTTTTCAGAACTCAACTATGGGAATCTATATAGACTCAATTTGTGTTCCTCCCCCCCCGATTTTTGTATTAATTCACATGGAACACTTCTTCCCAACACTTGAGATTCGACTAGAAGGATCTCCTTCCAGTCGGGACATCGTGGAACAGAGGCGATGGGCATCAATGCATGGTTCACAGATTCAAGAATCAGCTTCATGGCTATCATGATCGTTGTGTTGCAGCTCGGTTTCAAATTAAATGCAGGTCAAATGATGGGTGTGTACAGGGTCCAGTTTGACCTGGTGATGGGTCCGTTGACCCACCAAAAAACAAGAAAAGCTGGTCTGTCTTTCGTGCTAGTTTTTCAAGTTTTCGTTTTGACAGCGATATCGGGAAGAGTTCCCAAGTGGTTGTGCAGGTGAGGGTGAACTACAACTCAAGCTTGCACGTGACCATCAAACCGCCCTCATTTTGTCGGATTTTTCCCTCTCCAAAACAAAAAGTGTGTCTTTTTAGGGCACCTACATCGCTACATCGCTACGAATCTAGTTTTTGGAGATGTCATATAAATTGTTTTGTGGCTGAATTCCAGCACTGTCTAAGGCTACCATTATGCTTGCTGCGCGACTTGTCCAAGTTGGCCTTCACCAGTATGCTGGGTTTAGCCTGTGATCCTTGGCGCTTTAAGTCAGTCCTAAAAAAAAACAAGCTTTTCCCTTGATACTTCCCTTGACATTTCCGGTTGAAACACGCCCATGTTGTTCACGAGCAGCAACCCCAAAATCCAAAGATTTCTCCCATCACGTTGGTGGGGTGAACAAATTCTCAGGAGCTTAGTGTGATCATCTTCATGATTGCCCGCTATATAGGCAGGGAAGAAAAACAGTTTTTTTTTTTGTTGTTGGGTATTATTTGAAAGGGACATCAATTTCCCTCCAAGGATTTTTTCGTGGTGGAAAAAAACCCGTGGTTAGTTTTTCAGGTGTTGGGAATCTTGGGGATGAGCCCAGGAAGATCATAGATGACGTCGAGACCTCACATTTACCCCTCCCTAAAACTAACAGCCGCTGAAATCAGGCCCAAATTGCTCTATAAGGAAATGAATCATATTCCAACCATCCATTTTCAAAGGTAAATCTGTTGCTAGTTTCAGGGAGGGTAGGGGGTCACCAAATTTTGATTGAAGCAGTGCATTTTACGAGGGGAGGATCCCACGAACTCTTGACATTAGGGTCCATCACTTTGAGAGTGCCAATGACCTACAATACTATTGTAAAATCACCAAGCTTAAACAACCGGTGGCTGAGAATTTGTACAAACACCGACTGTGTTTGCTCATATATATGTATATATACATATGTATTTATTTATGCATACATAGAAATAAACTGAAATGAATACAATCCATGTACATAAATACGTTTAGATACATACACATATTAATACATATCTCTTATTTACTCTGACAAAACCACCAGGTTTTTCATCGTTTGAACTGACGTTGCTTCTTGGATTTCCGCTGTCTGTTCATCACAGCAGGCGGTGAATATCAGCCAGGAGGCCGCTACTATGACTCGCAGGACAGACCACCCAGTAACAGTCATTACAAAATAGGATGATTACATTTTCATATAGCAGGGAATCCTTATAAACCCTTATCTGCCACTGATACCGGATGGGGGGTAGATCCAAACTATACAGTAAAAGAACCCCGGCAAAATTGAACATAGCTCCTGCGGCGCTAGTTTCCCAAAAGGACTTTTAGAATCTGAACCAACAAAAAACTCGATTTTTATTCAGGTTCGCCGTAAGGGCCGTGATCGTTTCAGGGAGGGTTAACAAAAAAAACATGACGAGTTTGCAAGCCGCATTGGCTGCGGCGTTCCTTTGAAACGAAACATAGCTTGTTATTTGGAAGCGAAATCTGTTTCCTTGGGATCCGCTAAAAACCTCCTAGGAGTGACACCATGACATTGAGATTTCCACCAATGCATGGTGAAACACATTTGGGTGTTTACTTGTGGGTGGATTTCTCAGCCCATGTGCACCCTCGCGCACAGTAAGGGTAGCTGGCTGGAAAATGGACTCTAAAAAAGATGTATATTTCCTATTGAACATGGGGGATATTCCAGCCTGCTATGTTACTTTTACTGAGAATTTTCCATAAATGCAAATCTCTTGCGGCCTTTTTCTTTGGGGGGGGGTTGTTTTCAGGAGCCAGGTACTCAACAGAGTTGGGGAGATGCCGATGGCCCAAGCTTATTCGATGTGAATCTGACAGCTTTGGTCTTGGTCGGATGCTTTGTTGTGGCGACTGTCAGCCGGAGAGGGGCCCAACCGTAGCCGCCTCAAATAGCCGGCCTTATGGCCAGAGCTTACGAAACCCATTGGTTTTCCTTAATGAATAAGGCAGGCTACTTAAAGCTTATTTCTGAGGGGGGTTACGTTAGCGGGGGTATAGGTTGACTCGCCATCTCAGTGGGTTTCCATTGTTGGTGTCAGAACAATGTCGATGAGAGAGCTTGAGAAAAAGGCCAGCAATTTATCTGATGAAGCCTACTTGTCTACATTAGAGGCCTGGAACTATTAAGGCAATAAATTGCTGGATAAGGGTAGCATCCGTGGAGGTGTGCAACTTGTTAGGATTCTCATGATTTGTTTCTGTTGGGTCTTATTCCTCCAAAAGATGATGAACATTTCCGAAGGGGAACGACTCGGACCCTGGTTTCAGGGCCCCCAGTTTTTCCGCACCTGAAAATAGCTCCAAATGGTCCCCAACTTCGGAAATTTCACCGTCTGAACCAGTCCATGCATTTTCATGTCCAAGCTCTTCGATTGCACGCTAAAATTGGGTGAAGAAAATCCTGGTTTTAAAGAGATACCTGCCAACACGAGCCACCAAACTAATCCAGGTTGACTCCATGATAGGAATCATTATGGTTGATCACTAAATTCCTCAAGCGAAAACAGGAAAAGATGGGATGGTGCCCATAGTCCTGGAGAAATGAAGACTATTCACAACACTCAAATGATTGCACTTCTTTCGTAGGCATTTTGATGCATTTTGGGTGCTCAACAAAATTCCACCATACCCCTGGAACATAGCCCAGGCCCTCAACGACCCCTTTATCAAGGCATCTTCCTTCCGATATTTGTTTTATTTTGGAGTGCCTGGGGTATGTTCCAAAGGTCTGATTTTACTGTAAAGAAAAACTTAGTAGATAAACACAACGAATTCCCCCGTGGTTGTCACCCCTGTCCTTAGGCATTGGTTTTTTTTCAACGTTCCGAAACACATTTTTTCCGCACCGAACAAATTCCCTTTGTGCCTTTAAGGAACCGCCAGCAATGCGTTCATCGCCCATTGGAATTCGCCCAAGTTCTATCATCAGTTGCGAGATCGTAAGCCCAGAAGCTTTTTGAAGGCAACTGTCGGTGGCTTTACCATAGCACTGGTCCTCAATGTGGTGTGCATGATTGTGGGGTATTTGTCGTTGCTTGGAAAGACATAGGAATGCAGCATTGTGTTTGAAAGGCAACTGGATTGCTGGTTTTTTAGGGCTAAAGTTGATGGAAATTGATAGCAACTTGTTTTCCAGGTGCTAGGTTTGATTTGGGATTTGGTGACAAAAAATCCGACTTAGAGGCGCTAAAGGGATTCATTTCTATTGTTTTTCAGGACAGGCTTTGGCGACCAATGGAGATGTTGTGTTTTTTTCATGTCAGCGGTTGGTTGGTTTGTTGGTGTCTAGAAGCACGGACAGATTTGTGCTTGAACCTGTCCTCTATTTATAGCCTTAACCTATTCAAAACAAGGTCTTCTCAATTTCCAATCGAAACAAGGATTATTTGGGTTCTAGGTAAATATATATATATATATATATCTATCAATAACATGATATACGCATTTACGCATCTCTGGGTAATTCAAATCTTGCTTTTGAAACATTTTTCGGATGGTTCATACCATTTTTTTGGGATCCCCCCCCAAAATACATTCTTTTTGTTGTTAGCTTTTTATCTCTTTTTGTTTGCCAGCAAAAAATCCCGCCTATTCATTTGGTGCCGTTTTTTTTTGGCGAATCTCTCAGGTTTGGCAAGAATTGTCAAGGTAACATTCTGCACAATTATTCTGCAAAGGATCAATGGGCAACCTGCTCCAGTGGCGCTATGCTCTTTGCGACGATCTTTGGATTTCCTATCAACTTCACAGGCGTTTTTTAGTGTTTTTTTTTTTTAAGTTTGTTGGAGCAGATTTTCCGCGGATTTTTTTGAACATCTAGCACGATTTTTGTTGGGAAGCCCAGGATTAGAATGGAGTTCCCACACTTGATGGAGCTTTTGTTTCAATGATTTCCTCCAAAAGTCATACCCCCGACTTTCTAGGGGCAAATGTGTGGTTTTGGTGGCGTCCGAGATTTGAGACCCAGATTCAGAATCGTGACTTGGTCCGTATCCAAACCCATCCCAATAATGACTTGTGACCAGGATTCTCACATGTGAAAGTCCCCCTTGCGCTTTCCACTTGAGTGCAGGGCCCCAGGCTCAGCATCCCAATTTAGATGTAGCGCTGGTTGTATTAGAGCTACACGTTGGCTGAAGAGCGGTAAAGGATTCACCTTTTGCTTGTATATGGGCAGGTTTTTTTTTAAAGACGTAGTCGCCATTGGCACGTTTTTTTCACAGTACAAAATGACCAGCCTTTTCTCAACTTTTGGATGATCTCCGTGCAGGATTACGCACTGCTTTCTTAGCTCTCTTTGGTCTTGGCTCACGAAGACGTATTTGGGTCTCTGCTGGGTACCCAAGGAGGGTGGAAATCAGATCAGGTCAGCAGAGACAAATCGATGAAGCGATCCCGTGTTGGCTAAGATCTAAGATAGTCGCTTTGTGGACCCGTTTCAAGTGGAATCTTAAATTATAAACCGTTTATAAGCCATTCTTTTTCCTCAAAAAGATGACTTGACACGTGGTGGCCAGGTCATCAGAGAAAGCTCGCAAAAAAAGATGCAACGCTGTGCGAATCGTTATATAAATAGCATTCATGAGCAGGTCTGGATGACCATTTTCCCAGCAAATGAGCAGTGATCAAAACCCTGCATAACCGTGTGGGCTCAGAACCTTCGTGTGGTCATGGCTGTTAACCATGCGTGAGGGGCGTGTACTAATCTGAGCCATGGATTTTGTCAACTCTGGTATGAACAAAGTGATTGGGATTCTTAGAGATGCTACCTTTCGAAAAGACCTCTGCAACTGTGATTTGAATACATCCGTGGTTTTTCGCATTGACAGGGTTTTGACGATGGATGATTTTTCAACAAGTGCCGAATGTTCAGTCGTGGCTACAAGTGGGTGTATGCAGACATTCTTCTGGGGCCATGATTTGAGTGCGAAGGGTTGTAATCATTCCAAGGTGACATCTTTCAGGACCAAATTTAGTGACAATCAGTGGAAAAGCGTAGCCAAGGATCATGATTTGATGATTGCTGTTGGGGCAAAATTTCAAGATGGTTTCCTTGACCTTTCACCGTTGACATGTGGCATTTTGCCTCTACATAGAGTCAAGCATTTGTACAACAATCAGGATAGCATTGTGATCACCGAATTGTTTTCCGGAGGATTTTCTGGTTGGACACACGGGGTCAAGTCGCTGGTTGGTCAGGGTGTCAAGTTACACCATCGGTGGGCAGTGGATAGAGATCCAGATTGCATTGAAGCTTATTCCAAATCCCATTCACCCGATATGGTTGCTACCACACAACAACAGTTTTGGGAGGATTTTTGGCAGATGTCTGATCGCAATGAATCTGGGAAAGAGCATGTGCTTATCCATTCTTCCATAGGAGACAAATGGTGGCTCTCTGCATTCCCTGAAACAATTGACATTTGTGTTGCATCACCGCCATGCCCTCCCTGGGCGATCACCAATTCGTCACCCGGTTTCTCCAGAAGTGATGGTTTGACTTTTGTTCACATGATGGCATATATGGCGTGGATCAGACCCAAGATCATCATCATTGAGAATATTGCGACCATAGTACGACATCCTCACTGGAAAATGATTGTTGCATTATTTCAATGGGCAGGTTTTAACATTCGAGGCTTTCACAATCTCAACTTGTTGGATCACATCCCACAACGAAGAGATCGAATGATATTGATTGCTACTGATACCAGATTGGAATTCAATGAAAACCACATCTTTGATCGATGGCCAGTCAATAGACCTTTGTCCCTGAAATCATATGATGCGATTATTCATGATTTGGAGGTATGGACTGATTACACTAGCATCAGTGAAATGGAAATGAAGCTCTACACCGACGTGTCGCTTCTTCCTAGGGATGCCACTGTTTCAGGTCATCAGAAACGATCCAAACGTGATTTGCAACATTACCGATTCCGAGATGAAGATTCGCATGCAGCATGTTTCATGACAAGTTATGGAAGACCATGTGAAGTGAAGGATGAACTGCTTGACCAAGGGGGTCTCTATGGCAGCTTGTTGTTGCAGGGGAATAGCATCAGAAAGTTTTCTTTGCCTGAAATTGTTATCTTGCAAGGGACGAGTGGGCCGTGCTGGATTTCAAAGAACATTCGTCAAGCATTGAAGATTTTAGGAAATTGTATCGCAGTACCGCATGCATTGTGGGGAATCATCAATGGCCTGTTTTTTCTGCAAGGTTTTTCCAGGGAGCAGATGCCTGATGTTCTTTTTTCGCGATCATTAGCCAATCATCTCACTGCATCAAATATTGCCTGGGAATCGGAAGATGGTGGGTTCCGTTTTTTCTTTCGGGGTGACATCATTGATCATTTTCCAAGGACGATTCCGATGATGACCTTCATTAAAGTTGAAGTCAGATGTGCAACACAAGAATATGTCATCTTTTGCCATTCGAATCTGCCGTTGCGTGGGATTTTGAAGTGTCTTACCCAAGCATCAATGCCACAAGTGTTAGAGATTCGTCTGAACGGTGCAAAAGGTTGTAGCATTTCTTTGGACGATGAATTTACCACAAAATCACGTGACATTGTCGTCAATGCAAATGTGCCATCGCGATTGATGGTGTCAGAGGAAAGTTTTCGATCAGAGGGTAGAAGAAATTCCTTTGTTTGCATTTTCACCCAGGAAGGGATTATCGTGGTTCCCAAATTTCGGGGTATGAAAGTTGGTGACATTCGGGATGTAGTACATCACTGCCATTTCTTGACTCATGGGCATGAAACCTGTTTGTATCAAAACCATGTTAGAGTGATCTGGCAATCGGATGAACTTTGCCCTGATTGTATCCTAGTGGTTTCTAAGAATGAGAAGATTCTACGAAAACCATTACATCGCATCAAGATGGTCCCGTTCCGTAGAGCATTTCAAACTTTCATTGGGATTGCAGGCCAAACTGAGATTCGTGATTTGATCCTTTTTTTGGATACACATCACATCAGACAAGCCATTCAAGCATTCGGTTGGGAGTTTGCCTCGTTGATCCCGAGATGCGACTCAGAAGAGCATTCGATCGTGTTGGCAGCAAGAGCAGGGGCATTGCCAATGCACTTTGACTCCATGAAATCTTTGATCCTCATTCGTGTTTTTGCAGCCCAACTTGAAGATGTGTCTCGATCTTTGCTTCCGGGGTTCCTGAAGCTCTGAACCGTGATTTCGTGACAGTCGCCATCCATCTTGGGCATGATTGCATTTGGAAAGGACCATTTCCCAAGGGATGTCAAATACAAGTGTTGTTTGATGCTGTGTCGATGACTGCCAGATTTTTCATTGAAGAAACTCCAATGACTCTTATGATGAATGATCAATATATCAATCCACTCTCCTTTTTGGAAAGTTTGATTTGTGATCGTTGCAAAGAGATTGAGATGTCTCTGGTGTTTTCTCCACCCGGAATCGAAGTCACCACAAACAACACATCAGGATCCGAAGCAACAGTGACTGGTGAAGATATTTCTGAACATCATTCTCATTTTAGTATTTCAAGTAATCCAGATTGGATCAAGATGGAAACTGATTCTCTCAATTGCTTGACTTCAAAAGTGTTGGAGACAATGTTGCAAAATCGTACATGTGATCAGAGTTGCCAATTGATGCTTTTTGAGCAGTTGCAACTACTGGACGATGAAGATGGTATGAGTATAACTGCCACAGTTGATCGAGTTTCAGAGGTTTTGCGATGCTTTCAACTTCTTGGATTGGAGGGTATCTTGCTGCAGTTAGGATGGACGATTCAACAGAAACTCACACATGACGGTGCTGGTGTACTCCACAAGATCATGTTGATTCCCACTCCATCATCTACTTCTGTTGAATACAGATATTGTTCCAAGACCCAGATCAAATCGGTAATTTCCTCTGTGTTATTTGCATTCTCATTACCTTTTCACACTACAAATGGTGAAGGAATGGTTTTGGTGCGTATCAAACTTTGGAATGCATGGATTTTTCGCGGCTTTCTCAAACGTGATACACAGATTGCATTTCTCATTGATTCCTGGGATGTTCCTATGAAGTTCATCGGTTCACCAAATATCCTTAGGATTGTGAGCAAAGGGAAAGGAGTCAATCCTGACAGACTCATCCAAGACTTTGTTGATGCAACTGACAGTGATGATACGCCACAGATCAAATTCATGTTGCTGAATGGGCTTCATGGAGGAGGCAAAGCATCGAAACCAGATGAAAGTGTCCGAGCCAAAAATGCATTGGCAACATTTCTTTTGGAGAGAGGTGCTGACCTACAAGTGACATCAATTTTCACCGAAAAGGTCGTCGCAACAGCCGGACAACAAGCCATAAATCACATCCTGCAAATTCAGCAACCAGGTGCCAAACTGGCTGCATTGCGTAAGATTGCAGATTCCTTGGTTTTGAAAATGCCGGAATTATCCACGGTTGATGCCCAAAGGAGATCAAATGTTCAAAAGAAAGTCAAAGCACAGAATTTTGCAAATCATATTCCACACCCATCAGAGTTTCGATTGCAAGAGGATTTCTTTTTGAACCAAGATGAGACACACTGTAAGCAGATTGAAACTATTCAGGCAGGGTCATCTGGAGTAGCACTGATGTCCGCAAAGGATGCTGTCCCATGGTTGCAGACTGACAGTCAGATTTCCCAAGACGAATTAGCAGCTTTGGTGCTAGGCACTTGTCCATGCAGTGACCCGAAAAGATGCCACAGGATCATTGTGCCTGCATTCGATCGATCTGACAAACCTGTTCTGTTATCAGCTTGCTTGCATAATCTGGGGAAGCAACCATTGAAGATTCGGGAGGTTTCAAAGGCAGCAGACGTGGCAGTTTCCTCAACCACAGTCTGTGCAGTCACGGCTTTCCGTGATGAGCTGGATGTTGGTGTTTGGAATCAAGTACTTGAATCCCCTGTTAAGGTGAGTTTCGATTTGATTCAACAGACAGGTTGCCACTTGTCCCTTCCATGTGCTCCGTGGGGTAGAAGTTGGAGAAGCAGTCATGGAAAATGTGATCCTGCTGTAGCTGATAGTTTCCAAGTGCACATTCGTATCCCGTGGGCCAAGAAGGAATCATTACTCAAGACCTCTGGCATGGCCGGTATCTACATCACCCCAAAGGCGGAGGATCGGCAGTTGGACGATGGATACGCCATAGTTTGGTTGGACAAGAACCTTGGTGACCTCAAAGTCCTTGCTGCATCGTGTCCCAAACATTTTGGATTGGTCAAACTGGTTAAAGCCAAAGGTAAAAGAATCAATCGAGGTATCAGGTTTGTCAAAGATGATTTCAAAGAGATGTATGCCCATCTTAAACCTGGTCTTGCCCCTCCGGTACAATTGACATGTTTGCATTTTGCCAAGTTGGCACCAACACCCATTGGTGCAATGTATGATGAAGTACAAGCATGGCTGATTGAGGTGGATTGGCCGGCAAAGCCGGTAAAACCATTGGGCTCTGATGCTTGGATGATTGGGTCTGAAGTCCTCTTTGAATCTGAATGGGCCTCATGGAACAATCAATTGATCCTTTTGACATGGTTTCCGCCAAAGAATCGTAGTGATAGCAAAGTTGTGGTAGCCGGGATGTCATCCAAGAAACAAGAGGTGCAACATCAGACAATTCCTCAACAGAATGAATCCAAAAATAGTGATCCTTGGGCTGACTATGTCTATAGCTCCGGTCGTGTGTTAGACTTTGACAAGAAAGCAGGTGAAGTGCCGAAGACAGTCAGTGCAGTTCCACGGACCGTCACTGGTCCAATCGAAGATCGCTTTCAGAAACAAGATAGTCAAATTTCAGAGTTGAAATCCACATTGCAGGCTTTGTCAGGGAGAATTGATCACCAAGAACAATACCAGACTTCTTTCAAGAATGATGTGAAGAAGGAATTTGAGATTGTCAGAAGTGAGATGTCACAGCAAGCTGTTCAGATTTCATCCTCATTCGAGGAAACATTGAACAGGTCCCTGAGGAGACAAGATCAGCAGTTGAGCGATTCATTCACGGAGCTCAAAGCACTTATCCTTGAACGTGCTGTTCCGTCCAAAAAAGCCTTGAACGTGCTGTTCCGTCCAAAAAAGCCAAGACAACAAAGCCAAATCATGATGATGATGAGGACCTGGGTTGACTATCCAGCCTGTTGTCTCAGCCCGGTTTTCATTGTGGCGAAGCTTTGCATTTTCGTATAATTTGTTTGCATTGGAGATTCGTTGTCATGATACCGCATAACCGACAATGTTCCTTCATTCTTTTTTGCATGATCTTCAAAACATGTTTCCTTCATTTGTTCTGTACTTTTTGCCTTCCAGTGTATTGAGTGGCGTGTCGGCCGTCCCTTTCGTGTTGTGCATTGGCCATTTGGGAGCATGTGATGAACATAATTTACCATGCATCGGTTTTCAGGTGTGTGAAGTACGATGACATTTTGTACCACAACGCCTATCTAAAAACTGCATCTTTGTCACAATTCGATGATCAGCGTGTGTCGCTTCGTGAGTTTTTGAGCACTCGATGTTTTTACGCACGTTTTGCAACTATTGGCACGTTTTCATATCTTTTGGGTACTCGAGTGGGTGAGGCAAGTCACCCAGGACCAAAGACGTCTTTTGCTGTGATCAACCCTGCAGCGCTGTATGGAAAAACAAGTGACGTCCAGACTCTGGAATCAGATGTTGTGATTTGTTCCGAAACATCAGTTACCAAAGCCTCTAGACGCATTTTAGAAAAGGAGTTTTCATCACTTGGTTGGAAATCTTTTTGGTCCCAAGAAGTTGGCAACAAGATTGATACTTTAGATGGAAGACCTTCTCTTAGGGGCGAATCTATTGGTACAGCTATTTTGGCAAAAATTCCTGCTAGGAGTTGTCGAACTCCCATTGCACCTTGTTTGTGGGAAACATGTCGTATTTGCACGTCTGTTGTGAGATCTGGTAGTGTTGAAATCTTGGTCATTGCGTTATATGGTTTTCCTGCAAATAACAAAAGTCGCGAAATCAGTAAAATGAATGATATTTTGTTGGCTTGTGCTTTAGATATAGCCCTCACAAGTGGCATGCCTTATGTCATTGGAGGTGATATCAATTCGCAACCACAATCTTTGCCTATTTACTCAGAATTCAAAAGACATGGAGCGATTGACGCGTTTGAGCTGTCGAGATTGAAATTTGGTCGCCAATTAGATCCGACATGTCGTGGAGCCACGTTTAACGACACGATGGTTCTGCACCCTTTTATAGCTCAAAGAGTCAGCAGCATTCAAGTCATTCACAATCATGCTTTTGATCCACATAGTCCCTTGGTTTTACACGTTGATATGTCGGTCTCTGTTCCTCCTGTTTTGAAATGGGATATCCCTAAAAGTTGGGTACCATTGGCACCACATGAGGAAAATTTGGAATATTTTTACAAAACCACGAGACATATGTTTTTGAAAGATCCTTCCGCTATACAATCCATCGAAGATGGACAGGTAGCCTTGGAGCAATGGTCGAAAGCTGTTGAACATAGTGTAGATCGTACGCTCGCTTTTCAACATCGGGTAGATCCAGTGAAAAATCCGACACAGTCTCTACCATCTAACTACAGAGGTAGATGTTTGCCAAGAAAACTCGTTTCGCAGTCGCATAAAAACCCAGTGAAACGTGATGCATATCAGAATTATGATCCTGAGCAAGAAGTGTTTAGTGTCACAAATCGACACAAAGTCAGACAGGTGCGTAGGTTGAAATCTCTTATCAATCTCTTGAATCTGCCTTGCGAACATACCATTCGGTGGAATCTTTTCCGAGTCAGTTGTCTATCCAACACTCCAATGAATGGTTTGCAATTCTTCGTGCAAGAGGATATGGCAATTCATGGCAAAAATGGATTTTAAGTTTTGAACCGATTAGTTTCATTTCTCAAGCAGTTCCAAACTTGGAGTATCTTAGAATGATGGCAAAAATTACTGAATTAGATTGTGATGCGGCATGCACACAAGAAAACTCTCGTAGAAAAGCCATGTTCAAGAAAAATATCCAAATTGATAATGCTGAGAACTTTGGATCTTTTACATACAAAATTATGAGAAACAAGGATACACCGAAACTTACTGAAGTACCTGCCCAGAAAATTGCACATGCATCGTTGCAACGGATGGTGAAAGGTCAACCATGTTGTGTAATTCTTCGTGACCGAGTGTCATTCATGACCCAGCAACAAGCAAAGTTTGGTGATGCAGTCATCCAGATCTTGACGCAAAGTGATAGTCGTGTTTACTTTCAAGTCGTTGAAGGGGTCATTCCATCATCTGGGATGTTGTCACAGTCGTATGTAGCTATTACTCCTGAGGAGATTAGCGATGAGTTTAAAGCATTTTGGAATCCGAAATGGATGCGTGATCCTGTTGAATCTCAATTTGATGGTTCTTACTGGGATCCATTCCTTCAACATCTAGAATCGCTTGAATTCCCCCAAATGAATGTGCCAATTCGTCTTGATGATATTGATGAGTGGATGAACTTAATCAAACATTTGCCGGACCATAAAGCCGAGGGAACTTGTGGGTGGCGGTATGAGGAGCTGAAATTACTTCCTAGGATTGCCATACAAGACCTTGTTGACATTATCCAGGGATTGTGGAAATACGGTTTCTCCCATACAATGATGGTCACTCGGGTTTCTTTGTTGGCGAAAATTTTGTCGCCCAAAACTATCAATGATGCAAGACCTATCACAATTTTAAGCGTTCTTGTGAGGATAGTTTCGAGGCTCATTTTTTCACAGACAGTCAAAGTATGGATGCAACACCTGCCACAATCCATCAGTGGTGGGCTACCAAATCGTGGTGTCCGCGACTTAGCGTTAGATCAGGCCCTTGAAATCGAATCGTGTTTGTCCAGTCGTCAAGGTCTATGTGGATCGTCGGTAGATTTGATAAAAGCCTTCAATTTGATACCAAGATATCCACTTTCCAAAGTCTTTGAAAGACTGGGCCTACCCACACATACGATAGCTTTTTGGAGCCTTAACATGAGTCGTTTGTCCAGATATCCAACCATACTGGGTTCCGTGGGAGAACCTATCAGCAGCAGCACTGGAATTCCAGAGGGCGACAGCTGGTCTGTATTAGGCATGTTGGCACTAAGTGCGGTTTTTTACTATACCCTAATCCGACCAAATCTTCAACCATACACTTTTGCAGATAACTGGTCATGGATGACCAAATCATCCAAACAAAACTTCCAGGCATGGATTCGCTTGTTGAATTTAGCATCCACCCTATCGATGCTCATTGGTTTTGCAAAATCGTGGGTGTGGGGTACAACTAAATCTCTTAAAGAAGAAATCCAAAATGTGAAGTTGCTTTTTCCCAGTGGACAATGCGAAGTTGTTATCAAGGGTGCGGTTAAAGACTTAGGGGAGGTGGTTGTTTATTCCAAAAAGGCTTGGGTGCAACCTATTGTTACTAGAATCGCGGAAGGTGTCAAGCGTATCCAAAGAATTGGCTGGATACCATTGGATATCGCATCAAAGTGTCATAAAATCCAAATGGGAGCTTTGTCCATGGCATTGTATGGTGCTGACAGACATTGGGTGGGGAAATCACATTTCCATAGTTTGCGATCAGCCGTATGTGATGCAGTTGTAGGACATAGGGTCTATGCTTCACCGTGGTTGGTTGCTGTTATCTTATCAAAGTATTATCAAGATCCACAACTGACAGTGATTCTTAGCGCTTTGAAAAATTTCCATAGACTGTGGTTTAGAGAAAGATCCGTAGCACTCAAAGCATTTCGTGTTGCAGCATCGTCAACGTGCAAGTTTCCGTATGGACCTGCCACAACCTTGGTGAAATATTTATCATTGCTGGATTTGTCATTGGTAGAAGATGGGAGCGTATGGTTTCACAACAAGTTTTTATTTCACATTGGTCTGACTTCACACAAAGATTTTAGTCGTATTGTCAAACAGCATTGGGAACTTTTTGTTACTCAGCAGGTACAACATCGTCGTGGGTTGGGTGATCATCTTTTTGATTTTACTTTGACGCAACGTGTTTTTGAGGCATTGGATCCGAAACACCAAAAACTCATTCGGATGAACATTGTTGGTGGCTTTCAAACGAAAGTAATTCAATCCAAATGGAGTAGTGTAGTTTCTTCTAAATGCCCTCTATGTGATCAGGACGAAGATCAACAACATGTAATTCTCAAATGTTGTGCTTTACAAGAGGTGAGAGATCGTCACGTTGAGGCTTGTGATGTATTGACAAATACGAGGCCTCAATGGATTTATCACCCTATTGCTCTTAAAAGCGGACATATTGAGATTGTCAGGGAGACAATTGATGCCATTCAACCTTTTTCAGACATACCATGTGCAGGAAACACCGCCAGTAATCTTCGTTTCTATATTGATGGATCATGTACAGATCCCACTGAACCATCCTTTCGTAGATCTTCTTGGGCAGTCATTGGTGATAATTCCCCCAATCATGAAGCAAGATCTCAGGCATGTGCTTTGTTTTCTGCATATTCCGGGGTACCACCTTACTTTTCATGCCTGGCAACTGGTCATGTTCATGGATCCCAGTCCATTGCGAGAGCAGAGTTGTTGGCTTGTTTGGTGGCATGTCGTATTGCATGTAACACGGACACTTGTCAAACTGTAGATATCTTCACTGATTCTCAATATGTGATTAACGTTGGGTGGCTCGTAGATAATCAACTTGTTCATCTATTTGTCCATAAAATGGCAAATCCTGATTTGGTTGAGGAGATTGCTAGGTGTTGGAATCGGAAAACATTTCGTTTACATAAAGTGACGTCGCATCGAACCTTTGAGAGTGCAACTTCTTTTGATGATTTGTGGAACATCATCGGCAATTCCATTGCAGATCGCGCAGCAGCCAAAGCATTGCAATCATTTCCAACAGAATGCAAGGATATGATTGCCTCACTACGTTCATATCGTACCTGTGAGACGCATAGGTTGAAAATAGTGTTGCAGTATCTTGTCGATTTGAATCTCACAAGACTTGAGTTGCTTAAAAAGGTTGATTCCAAGGAAGTTGAACCATGTCAACCTTCGGACTCTTTGAGAACAGCAACTGGTGATCTGGCCTTGCAAGCAATGATTTCTTATTCCATACCCCAACCTGTTTTCTTGGTAGAGGGCTCACTTGATATGTCGATCGTGAGAGCATATCTGATGGGCTCACACTTGGCAGTTCAGTTTTGGACGTGGTTAGGAATGCTTCAATGGCCACCAGAACATGAGTGGAAATCAGCTCCAGCATGTTGGGGTGTATCATTCTTCGAATTAATCATCAATTTCTCACAGTGTTCAGGCGTTGCTTTTCCAATCGCAGTATCTGGTAAAGGTTGTCATACTGTTTATGT
>OMLO01001904.1_pt1 | contig 16452 bp, 12 predicted proteins | sample 1674811 | NCBI WGS metagenome assembly OMLO01 (sample SAMN06265003, study PRJEB25207) | coral metagenome | isolation source: Coral host | place: Mexico:La Bocana,Puerto Morelos, Mexico | collected 2008-11-13 | reverse complement strand
GGGTAGGCAAAATCGCAAATTTTGGGCATAAATAGGGTAAGGGTTTTGGGAAGCGGGCCGCCCCCCCCTACCCATTTTTTCTGGGAGTACCCCCCCCCCCCCGGGCATACATCCTTCCTCCTTGAGAAACAAAATCAAAAGAAAAAGACTATTAAGCTGTGACGAACTCGGTGTGAAACACCTGGACTGCACAGGGACTATGCTACTAGTTCAAGATAATAATTTAATTATGTATCGTAAATTTTCCCGACTTCCCTTTTGTGTTAGCATTTCGATCTCTCCATCGCACTTTCTCTCTGCCTGTCGTCACGCAACATCTCAACAGATAAAATTAGTTTGCGTGATGACATGACACATGAAAAGATCTCGAAGAAGAGGGTTTTGAAATTGTTCCTTTCAAATTAGACCGTCACAGCGATATGCTGACATTTAGTCCTTTTTCAACAGTAATCCGTTGAGAAAATATAAAGACCGCCCATGAATGTATGCAATATTTTATAGTGAAGTATATTACAGTGTTTTCAAAATCATGACAAACATTTTTATTATTTAAACGAGACTACTGTTCTGAATTACGTCAATGCACAGTCCTAAGCAAGCGGGTCAAGAGACTTCAATTCCAAGCGGAAAAAGCCTTCTCGCCCTATTAAATTTCTGAGGAATTTTTTCCGTATTTTATGTATTTCGCGTCGTGTTCATCCATGTATATAATAAGCGTCACTTTTCAATAAAAGAGCGAATTATTCGAAGAGCGAAATATCTTTATTTGGGTTGTTCTTTCACTTACGTGCAGTCGTGAACTTTGCTAAATATTTACAATAGTAATTATGGATGTATCTTGCCGTTAAATTCCCTCAGTCAGCTGCCGATGCGTTACCAAACACATGCCACAACATGAACAATTCACTCTTATAGGCATAGAATATATTTTCCTTAAAACTCAACCGATGATGTGACATACTTTTTTGTGAGTATGCTCACGAGACTTCCAAAATTAGCCAATGGCGTTGGAGGAAAGTGACGTACTGTTCCAAAAAAAACAGGGTCGCACTAATTAACATTTTCCTGCACAAATAAAGCGTCCCGCCTGCTCATTTGCATTTCGCAATTAGCTTGAGTTGAGTGTTCTTGCTAGCTGGGAAGAAAATATTGCGACAAAATGGCATCTGGTGGAATGGTACTCATCAAATATCTGTTATTCTTCTTCAACTTTATTTTCTGGGTGAGTAGAAATGTACTTTGAACTTTGCTCGTTTCGTGAACCTGTCTTAGGTGACAAGTAAGCTTATTGTACTTTGAGCTCACTCCCGAACTTCACATTGCGCGTATAAATATTATCTTCGCTTCAGCTACTTGTGGCTTGTTCGTGGCTTATATCGTGATGAGCTCTTTATACAGCTCGCTTTCGTTCTCAAAACAGTAGGTATTCTATTTGCTTGCAGTGACAAATCGTGAATTCGAATTTTGTCGATCGAGGCAAAGCATCGAAAGGCTGTCGGACCCATCGCGCGCTCTTCGACTAAAGGCTTTCGACGAATAATTAGAATAACACTTCAGCGATGTGTTAGAATTTAATTTTTCAGTGGGAGGAACAGAGGGTTGGCAGTTACAAGTCTTAATAAATTAATTGTGAGACGTGTACAATTTGGTTTCGGAAATAAGCGAAAGAGACTTGGTACGACAGATAGTTGGTTCCATTTCGTGTCAATCAACGTAAATTGCTGTGTAAATTTCAGTTAGTTCGAAGTGGACGTGCGATAAATAATTTAATCATTTTCAGTTTCGTGGCCCTGTTTGTCTTTGTTAACGTGTTTCTTGCAGAGAGGAATACGCTAAATTAATAATGTAAAATTGCGCAGACTATAGTAAAATATTAGCGAGATACAGTGTATATCATACTATGGGCGAAAATGGATTTCTCGAGTGCCATTTAAACGGCAAGATTTAGAGAAACATGGTTGAAAATGATTGATTTTCACATGTTCAGGCGAAAGACAAGCCATTTGTATATTTCTGCGAGGTAGTTAAATTATCCAAGGGTAGGGATGATAATTTTGACTGGAAAGATCCATGAACTATACGCAAATATTAATTCAGACACTTGGTTTCCTCTGCCACAAGTAATATGTAGGCTCCACCAGTTTAATATCGTGTATATATATATATTATCGTATCTGATCTCTGTTGCTTTGTTTAAAATACAATTTGATTATCGAATTCGAGATAAAAATTGGGGTTTGTAAGTTTTGAACTTGTGATTCTTGTTTTTTTTTAATTAAACCATGACCCCGTGCTGTTTATGTGATGTTGACTTAAAATTTGAATTCCTTTGAATTCCTTTGAATTCGCCCCAAGCAGTTTCTATGGTTTACATAACATCCCGCCTCATAACTAGTTTTTTTTAATTCCAATTTTCCTTTGTAGGATATTTTGTTTATTTTGTATTCCTCTTATAACAAGTCTGCCAAGTGATATGTGTGTTATTACAAATTGTAAATCATGCAGATGAAGCACGGTTTTAGCCAGGCTTTAAAAAGTGGCCTGGTGCCTGTCTGGCTAAAAAACTATTTGGATGTTGACCATGCATCTTGGGAGCAAAGTGTCAAGCACCTGGGATGTACTAATAGCTGGCTACTAGCTTTTTTCACCAGCTAAAAGGACTCAAATCTGGCTGACATTTTGCACAAAAACTACTTTGGGCGACTTTGGAGTTACAAATGCCAGAAAAGTTGGCTGTCAATTTGTTAATGGGCTAAAATTGTAGCCCGTTGAAAGAAAGAGGGGGTGACCTCAGACTGAGAGAATTATTTTAGTTCATGAGTGTTTTTGCAAGTTCCTGTTAAAGTTATTTTGAGACACAGGATGTTTAAGGGAAAATTAATGGGATATGGGATATTTAGAGCAAATAAAATGGTATATCGCGAGTAAGGATACTTTCATTGATTTTTGCAATTGGGATTGATAGGATATGGGATATAATTTTAGGCTAAAAATTATTGGGATACACAGACCCCTTCCCCTCTTTTCCTAACATCCCTGAAGTAGATCATTAAAAACAGGGACAGATTTGAATCTTAATTTCAATGAGTCTTAACCAAAAGTCTGCAGTATATTCTTGATTGTCAACAATATAGAAAGAGCCATTAGAAAGTTTCATTTTCCAGTAAACTTAATATTTTTATTAACCTGCTTATTCGAACCTAATTTGAATTTCCTGTTGTTTCAAACCTTGATTTTTTTCCTTCAGTTATTTACTTTTGGTTATTTCAAACTCCCATTTTGAATAATTTTATATTTCCCCTTAGATGCTAAAATAGCAGTGGATCAATTTTTTACTACAATTTTTTGGGCCTGGTATAAGCAGGTTTTAAAAGCCTTCAAGTAGATTATTATAATAACAAAATAACAGTAGTGATGTTGTGATGTGTTCAATTTGTTTTCAATGGTGTGAAGATATGGAAAAAGATACTGTAAAGATAATGAAGCAAACTTATTATCACAATTTGAATAATTCAGAGACTTGATAATGTGCATATCTTTGAAAAGTAATATGTCCAGCCATGCTAATACATTGCTGGAAAGCACTTCAGTTGCTATAGCATTCCTGACAGGAAATTGAAGTAGGTGACAGAGATGGGGTATGTCAAGGAATAACAGTCAACACCAAGTAAAGTCATCTGGGTAGCTGAGTACAAGTAAACAACTTTAGAATAATTTAAATATGAATGGTATTTTAGAATTAACTTTGAGAAACAAATTGCAGACTTTGAAAGTTGTAAGAAGCTTAAAAATTTCCCCTATACTACTGATATTCCAAAGTTGCTTTTGAGAGCACATTGAGACTTATGGATATTAATTTCTTTGTAATTTTAATAAGGTTGTAAGCAATTTCAGAGCATTACAGCTGTCTATGAACAAGCATTTCTAGCTTACAATGCCTGTAATATTCAACAGTTAAAGCTTCTTATACCCCATGCAGTTAAACCCGTTTTTGACGACAATGTATTTATACCATTCCATACTGTTGGGAACTTGTAGACTCGCATGAGGGCTAGATACTGTGTTTATTGTTCAAAAAAATGTACACTACTCAGAATAACTAGGAGCATCAGTCGACTACTACCTTAAATATTAAAATGTATGCATTCTGAGATTTAAGAGGAGCTTGCTCTAACAGTCGGCAATAAATGTAGGATGATTGCTTCCAAGATTTAAAGTGGTACTATGACAAAAATCGCATGTTTCCTATCCAAGCCATTTTCAAACATAAAAAGTAGTCAGTATGAAAAGAAAAAATGTTGCTTACTGTTTGCAAATAAAAAATTATCACATATTTAGTTTTTAAAATATGCAAATTATCTAATTAATGACGTCATACACTCATACACTCAAACATTTTGATCCTCTCTCCAGCAATAGTAGAAACTTCTACACTTTTCTCATTCAAGAAAAAGCATTTGTACTGGTAAAATCAGTTGCTCTTGAAACATTTGCACAATGTTTTCAGTTCAAAATTTTAAATTTGAATACCCAATTAGCAAAAATCGAAAGGATTCAAAGTGATCTTTGCACGTTTTGTCAAACCTCTCGAGAAACATTATTTTAGAACATTTCTTTTATCGATACTCCTTTTCAACAGAATTTTGGACTAAATTTAAAACTTTTGGTTGACAGTAATTAACCAGAGAGCAAATAAAACTGGAATATATTAATGGTATATTAGGAATATTAGATCAGAGATTAACCTGCTCAACTACTTTATCATTTTAGGTAGAATTTATTTATGGATCCGGAATTGCTGCAAAAATATACACTCTAAACCAAATTTTGATCAAATATAGGCAGGTACAAAAGTTGGACCGCATCAGCTCGGATCACCAGTTCGGGTTGGATCAACTCGGATTGTCTCGGATCATGAAAAAAATACATCAAATTAAATGAAATTGAAACTTTTACCCATTTGAAGGTTAAAATTCCAGTCAAAAGTGGGCCAAATTAAGAAAGACTCACGACGTTTCTCCGTATCGTGCCGTGTAGTCAAGCCGCCATTCAATCCCAGTTCATCTCGAACTTGTCTCATGTTGCCATCATCCACCATCCGTTGATCTCCACAATCTCATATCTTTAGGATCTTTGAAAATTGTTTTAAGTTCGTACAAAACGTCAACCATTTTGAACTGAAATGCCCTGTTGTCAAGCAGGTCAAGTTTTGCTTAATGATTAGCTAAATCTATCAACTTCATGTTCTCCAAATTGGGAGCCAAAGTAAAGCCAATTTCAGCGAAATCACGTGGCGTAACAGAAATGGGTAATGATTGAAACTATCAATTTGGTGGACAGATGCAAATTCATTGAGAAAGATTTACCTTCATCTGGGTCCATGATTGTGGAGATCGGTGGATGGTGGATGGAGGAACACGAGACAACTGGCGCTTAGAATACAAAATGGCAACTTGGCTACACAGCACAACACGGAGTCTTTCTTAATTTGACCCACTTTTGACCGGAATTTTAACCTTGAAATGGGTAAAAGTTTCCATTTCATTTAAATTGTATGTTTTTCTTTGTGATCTGAGACGATCCGAGTTGATCCAAGTTGATCCGACCCGGTCCTGGCGGTCCGAGTTGATCCGGTCTGACTTTTGTAGCTGCCTATCAAATAGGATGAAGAAAGACAATCTCAGCCAATTTTATCAGAAATGTTTGACTCCCTGCAGTAAGATTCTACTAAATGTGCTCGACAATACTAGCTAAACGGTTTTGTTACCATGGCAACATACTGGGTTGTAGAACTGCCCAATATTAAAGGTTTTCAGGCCTCCTTTGGCATTCCATTTTGATATTAATTTTGCTTATGTGCCTTCTATGATCCAGCAAGCATATAAATATATTAAGCTTGAGTTTGTGGCCTTGTTTAGTGTTTTTTGAGCTGAAAATCTCAAACATATTGAAATCAAGTGGAAAAGAGTGAGTTAATTGCCATGGGAACCAATTTCTTATAGCAGTGGATGTGTTTCCTATAGAACTGTTAGCTGCCTACCAAGTTTCAATGATCTGTGATGCAAATTGGCCAAGATTAAGTAGCTTTATTTATATCCTTCATATAATATTGGATTGAGTGTATGATGTCATCAGTCATCTCATTTGCCTATTTTACACATTTTTCAAACACGAGTATCTCTGGAACTAATGCAGGTATTTGCAAACAAAAAACTGCGTTTTTATTCTTTTATATGGAATTCTATATGATACACTTCAAAAATCAAGGGGTTAAAATTTGATCATAGAACCATTCTAAATATTCTCAAAATGCAATTATATAATTGTGATAGAAAAATGCCAAGTCTTGCAATTGCCCAGCAATTTTTAGTTACCAGTATCTACTTTTAATGTTTACTCATTTGCATGAAAATGGCTTACTTTTTTATTATAAATATTACTACTCATATGGAGGCCAGTGGCCTTAAAGTTAAGTGCCCTCATCTCTGGATCAAGCAGTCCAGGTTTTAAACCTGGTTGAGAACACTGTGTTGTGTTCTTTGGTCAGGCACTTCACTATCACAGTACCTCATTCCACTTACCAGTAGGTATATAAATGGGTACCAGTGAATTTAATGCTGGGGTCGATAACCCTGTGTTGGCTAACCTCTTAAAGAGGGAGTTGACATGCTACAGAAACTGGGATAAGCTCCACTTGGCCTGTATACAGACTTATGGTAACTTGCCTTACATTGCTATTAATAGTAATTATTATTAATAACTAGTTAATTTAACAAAAATACTTTGCGCCTTCCAGGTCTCTGGCATGTGTTTGATTGGCATTGGCGCATGGGTAAAGGCTAAATATGGTGACTTCATTCAGTTGAGCGACAGCAGTCTAACAAGTGGTCCAGTGTTTCTCATCATCATCGGTGTCATTGTGGCACTAGTGGGCTTTTTGGGATGCTGCGGTGCTTACAAGGAGAACTACTGCATGGTCACGATGGTGAGAATGTTTATGAATGTTTAAGTAATTATAATCAATAGATGATTACTGGCCACTTCCCGACAGCACAATTCAGGGCCAAGGAATTATCCCAGGTAGCAGAGGGCAGACTTTTTAAGGGCGACTTACAGAGCTATACGTACCGGTTTTGTTACTTTAGTAAGAACAAAAAGCTCGATCTTGAACAATTTAGCCACATGCTCTGTACTTTTGATATCATGATAATTAAATAATTTATGGTGAATAATCTGAGGTTTACCTATTTTTGCAAGTTAAATTATCCAAGTTTAGAAATTCTACATCATGAATTACAAAGAGTGATATAGACAGTGGCATAAATTTATTGACTTTTGATAATTATCATTTAGCATTAATAGTATAAGAAATTCAAAATATTCCAGTTAAAACATGCCATCTACAGGGTGTGGAGATTTTCAGGGGCAAAATGTGTTCTTTGATAATACAGATAACACACTGGATTATGTGAAAATTTCAACAGTTGACAAAATTGATAATAAGGTTTGTTGCATGTACCAAACAACAGTGAAATGAGGAGCACTTCAAAGTCTTTCAGACAATTTAAGCTCTTTAACAGAATGAACAACAATTTTTGCCATCTTTGATATGTGCTTGATCTCTTATTTTTTGACAAGTACTTCTTCATTTAACAGTTTATCTTTAGCATTCTCACTCATTTCGCATGCAGAGATGTGGATGTATGGAAGCTTAATAGCCAGGCATTTCCCAAGGACCAGTTTCCTGCATGCTGTTCTCTTAATTCTCTTCTTGTTTTCTCAAAGTAGGTTGGAATGCCTGGAGGTTAAAAATTCGTATCAAATGTTTTTGTCCCTGTTTTAGTAGAAAAGCTACTTCAGAATAATCAATCTCTTTGGAATTTTTGCTTTATCACTAATATGACACAATTTTTTTACTTTATGCCAAAAAAAGCTCTGATTATGTAGAGAAATTGTTGTTGTTAGCAAATTATGCAGATCTGCCGTACCGCATCTTGTCAGATTCTCTGTATTGAAATAGGAGAATTAAAGCATACCAGTATATAATTTAGCCAGAAATCATTTTTCTGTAGTTTTGATCTTAAAAACAAATTTCATGTACTTCATACTTTCTGAAAATGTAACTCGGATATTTCTTTCTTCCTGGTTAATAACACTGAAGTTTTTAACTATCACTAAAATTGTGTTCCTTCCAGTTTGCTGTATTGCTGGCAATAATCTTCATCCTGGAGATCGCAGCTGGGGCCTTGGCTTATGCTTACAAAGGAAAAGTAAGTTAAACAATTCTCGTACCTGTGAAATCTGTGCAAGTCACAGCTGTGAGATTCTTAGTAGTGGAATGCCATATGTTCCAAAGTGGGGATTTTGAAAAAAGATATCTGCGTGACCATACTTTTCCAGTAGAAATGGTTTTTAAGGTTCAAGTTTAATATTCATGTGTTGTCACCATTTCAATAGGATGATCTACATGATTGTGTCATTTGAATACAACCTCCAGAATCCTTCATTTTGTTTTTCATTTTATGTTAATTAGGGCAATTGCTATAATTTTAACCTCACTCTCAGCACTTCTAGTGGTTGTAGTCAAATTACACTATGGTGCAAATCTGCTATTATAATAAGTGTCCATTTTAACTTTAATTGAATCATGATTGTATGTCTATTTTTGATAGATCAGTCTTGCTAATAATGTTACTATTGTTCCAGACCAAAACCCATCAAGGTCGCGGCTATATGACCTGACAGATCAAGTGAAAATTTATAGTAATGATTTCATGGGAGCAATGGGAATTTGACTTGTTGGAATTCCATTTTAACATTACCCTGTATGAGAAAACAAATCTGGAACCCTTCTTTAGACAAATCTAAGAGACTCTTGAAGTGTCGGTGAAACACAAATAAGACCATACTATCCTTAAAATCAGTTTTGCATGTAAAACAAAATGAATATGTTTTGCCTATCAAAGTTTTGCATGGCATAGCAAGGCATTATGCATTATAATTTTGCTTAGTATGCTCTTCTAAGTGTTTTCAAAATTTCTGCCTTTTAAATAGCTGGAGGATTATGCTAAAGATGGATTGACTAAAGGTGTTGATAACTATGACTCAGATGAGCATTACCAGAAAGCAATGGACAAAGTGCAAGAGCAGGTGAATGTTTTAACCTTCCAAAATGAAAAGTAATCTTAAGGAAAAGAGATAGAGTATTAAGTCTGAATAAAATGTGGATTTGGTCTCATTTGAAAGAAACTAATTTATCGGTAACTAATTCAAGTACATGTTGTACTGTATAAAAACAACACATTGAGATCTTTGTTAGCACTCATTAGAGTTGCAATGATCATAAAAGCACATAAGTTTTCCACCTAAACGGACTTAAAGATCATTTGTAGATGAAATTTGTTTTATGATTGCTGTTAAAGTTATGCTGTATCTCGCAACTGTGACAAACTCCTTAAAATCTTTTTTTTTTTAAAGCATCCTTTTAATATGGTCATTCATCACTAGTTAGCTTGAGAAGTTTTTTATTTCTTTCCCTCTTCCTCTTCCACCACCACCCATGAACAAGTTCTTCTTGAATCCTGTGAAAGATTTTAGATCTCCACAATCATCCTCAATGATCCATAAACCATTTTAAGAAGGGATAGTAAGGTTAAGTTGTAGCAGGGCTGTGCTCCAGAGGTGCCCAAATGCCCCAGGAGACTGTGCTGTGAGCAACCACAATTTCATGGTTAGGAACCTTTAAGCTTATCCTGGTTCCAGAGGCGATTTATGGAGGGAGCGAGAAGCGAAGCGAGGGACGGGAAAAATCGCCTCTGGGAGAATCCGTTGGAAATCTCACTTCCATGCTAAGCCCAAGTACAGAAATTGAACCTCGACAATGATTGGCTTACATCCTGATAACGAGTGTGTAAGCCAATCATCATCGAGGTTCAATTTCTTTACTTGGGCTCGGGCTTAATGGATTCTACCAGAGGAGATTTTTCCTCTCCCTCGCTCTCTCCATAAATCGCCTCTGGAACCAGGGTACATGTACTTTGGGCCCTTCATGAATGAATGAATGAATGAATGATAAATTTATTTATTTATTTAAACACAGTCACAATATTAGAATAAAAATAATAGAAAAAGAAATGTCACATGAAAAATTTTCTATTGACTGGTTAACACCCAAGTTGCTAGTGGAGGAAAGGTGCCTATGAAGCCCACATCCCCAAGGCACTAAAACACCTGACTGGTCTGCCCACCCCACAACCAAGCCACAAGCCCCTCACGCCGGCCACCAGGCCCCCAACAGGCACCCGTCACACACAAGCCAAATGGCCCAGTGGAAAAAAAAACTTGTATATATTCCTAAAAGAGGGGGGCGAAGGGAGGGATTGCAGAGAACCGCTAAACTATAATAGAATCCACAATGCCACACTAAGAGAGCAATGAACACACTGCAACCACATGGGACAACAACATACATACTAACCCAGAATACCGCTGGACAATCTCGGCCCCAGGGTTCTAATGACCATGTGATTGCTGCAAACACTACAGGATGCACCAAGCACCAAAAAAACACTATCAGAACGCCTCCAAAAAACGCTACTGATCAGACTTGTAGTTACTGGTCGTAAACTGTATCAAACGTCACAAAATACACCAAACGCTAAACAAACGCTAACATACGGACAAGACACTAACAACTGCCTACAAAAAAAGTTACTGGCCAGACTAGTTCCTAGTCGTTAACAATGTTAAATTCCATTTAACTATATTTTACATATTTGCCATGTGGGAGTCTGATGCAGAGAACCAGTTCTTAATGCTTCTCTTGAAGATGTCTAGAAATTGTGTAGTGTGAAGTTCCTCTGGAAGATTGTTCCATAGAGAAGCTCTGCTGTAACTGAAGAGCAACATATTTTTTCTTAGACCACAGCGTTGTTTAAGGTCAATTGAAGTTAAATATTTCAATGTTTTGCAGTTTGACTGTTGTGGCGTTGAAGATGATGGTTATAAATTGTACTTGAAAGCTCCTAATGCAACTGACAATGAAGCCTTCCCTCAATCATGCTGTGCATCAACTGCAGGAAATCTTACGTGCCCTAAAACTATTGGACAAGCAAAGAAGGCTGATCCTAAAGTATTTAAGACAAAGGTGAGAAAAATGTAGCTAGCAAAATTGATTGGATCGTTTTTATCAAATGAATACTATGTTGATGCTGTTTTCAACTATGTTTTTCACTAAATTGTTTTAATTATATGGCTCATTTATATAAGTTTGTGAATCAAGTATTTAAGACAAAGGTGAGAACAGTGTTGCTAGCAAAATTGGTTGGATTATTTCATTTTTATCAAAACTATGTTGATGCTTGTCCATAATGTTTGCTCTATAAAATGTGTCTTATACATAAGGCTAAAAAAGTTAAAAAGTAAAAAATTGTAACATTAAAAGGTCAAACCAAACGTTTTCGGCTGTTTGCCATCATCAGGGTTTTAGCCTTATGTATAAGACATATGTTGATGCTGTTTTTAACTAATTGTTTTAAATTAAATTACGGTAATTATATTGCTCATTTATAAGTTTGTGATTCAAGAGAATTAGTGGAAAATCTAATCAGTTGGTGGCCAATTTAAAAACTTCTCATTGGTATTGAAGGCACGGGGTCTATTTGATTTCACATGTCTATTTAATTATGCTGGAGGTGTGTGGTAGCCTAAGCTCAACTCTGAATCAAGCTGTCCAGGTTTAAGCCCTGCACAGCCAGGGACATTGCTCGGTTTTCTAACGGACAAAGCACTTTACACTCACAGTGCCTCTCTCCGTGTAGTTGTATAAATGGGTACCAACAAATTAAATGCTGAGGGGTAAAACTATGGTGGACTACCATCTCATCCTGTGGAGCAGAGTAGAAATACTCCTAGTACCTTCATGCTACTGAGATACTGTTGATGACATGAGGAGTTCTACTTTCTCTTAACCATGTAGATCACTTGCACATACGTGTACGGTCAAAGTGGCATCTCAATGGGAAATGTAATGCGCATTGTTTGCTTGTTTCCCAGGGTTGTCTCAAAGGATTTGAACAATACCTCCGAGATCATCTCATTATTGTTGGTGGAGTCGGTGTCGGTATTGCTTTTATCCAGGTTTGTTACTTAAAATTATCTTCAAATAATTTCCTTTTTGTGTGAAATTTGCAAGAACTTTCGTTTGTAGCTTTTAGAGCATAATTTTGCAGTGCTACTGGTAAATTCAGGTGAGTTCGCATGTTTGTTAAATTAAAGAAATAACCCTTTTTAGGGTTAGCTTTTCTCGTTTGCCCAAAGTAGATGGTAGGCAATTTTGGGCAGAAGCTGCAAAATTTCCCAAAATTGCCGCACAATTGCAGTGTATATATGTTGGATTATATTGCAACATTAGTAAGAAAAGTAAGAAAAGTTATCCACAAAAAAAGCTATTCATTTCATTTTTGCAATTTCATCACAAGTTATAAAAGATCTTGAATGAGAATAGGCAATTACTGTGCTACCTTCTGGCTCTGTTGTAAAACGAGTCCTAGGGAAAAACCTTTCATTCAAGTCATGAAAATGAAAATGAACTTGTAAGTGAAAGCGGAATTCCTTTTCACATGAATCATTTCATGTGAAGACCCATTTGTACACGGAGACACGAGGAAACTTAGTCTACCACAGTGATCTCCTACAAGACAGAAAGTGCAAATCACACACAAGCTATTTTAAAAATTGCGAAGCCTCTACTGAATTTTACGAGTTTCCCTCACAGTTTTCTGTACTCCTTCTTCTTTTCAGCTGATTGGCATTGTATTCGCCTGCTGCCTCATGCGATCCATCAAAAAGGAGTATGAAGTGATGTAATGACATACTGGCTGGCCAATCAGCAGTGAAGACAGCAAACTATTTAAAGCAGTTGTCAGTGTACTTAATTCTGTATTAGCTAGTTGGTGAAGTTAGGCTTAAATGCTGTGTTATATGAATGTTGACCCTGAGTTAGTGAAGCTTTAGATAAATGTCTTCCTGTCTATTTTTTAGTGGATATCAGGAGTAAAAAGACATTCAAATTGGTGATTTCAGTTTGTTTAATTTACAGTCCTTTTTAGTTTCTTTTCATGGTCAGTTAGTCATCACTTAATGGCGGTAGCATAAAATGTTGTTACTAAGTTAGGCTTTGTTCTCTTTGTTCAAGTCTCAGTAATTCAAAGTTACTAACCTTTGGTGGTGTCATTTTAATGTCCTTGTAAGTAATTAATTGCCGCCTTCTCTTTAGTTCTGGTTAGGGAGATAATGGTCAGTGCATAGCAATAAAAATGATTTTCAGATTTCTTTTGGAAGTCTTAGTGTTTCGGCATCTTCATATCATCATCCTCAGCATTATCTTCATCTTCGGCATCTCTAGTTCAGCAGTTTCCAAAAACGATGTTTCTTTCAGTAGGTCCTGTAAAGCAGAACCTTACCCTAAATTAAGGGTGAAATGTAGCAACATCTTCCTCTCTTTTAACAATTTCATTAAGTATCTGGGTCCGCAATGTTTGTCATGGGTTTTAAAACCAGAAAATTAGACTTTTTTTCTGTTTCATTGGTACGATTTCCATTGTACTTAGAACTTGATACTTTTTCAATTGGTTCTTGATGTCATGTCATAGCCAGGCCAAGGTTCCATCGTGTAGCTCTTTACTAGGCCTCCTTTGTCACCCAACATGACGTTTTCTCTGAAAAGCGTTCGTCGCGAGAAAATTTAAGAACAAACAACAGAAGCAATGAGCCTTGCCCTTAAAACAATAGAGGTTCGTGAACTAAGAAGCCAATGAAATTACATGTTCTGAGGTACATGGCTTCTGGAAAACGAGGTGTTATGTGACGGTAAGGGGCCCAAGGACCCCAAGGCGTTGTTAGACGACCCAAATAACGCTGTTTGATTCTAAACGAGCCATAGCTTTGAGTTTTGGGAGTAAAACAAAAGAAAGACTCTTTTTTGGCAGTTCTGGTCTCCAACTGTCACGCAACAGAAGTGAATGAATAATATTCACCAAAAAGAAACTGAATCCACCGTAGTTGGTTTATGCCTACCTATTTTATTTATGGTGCTGGTCCTGCAGCTTCTTGACAACTTGTTGTTGCTTGCTCAGAGGGAAAAAAACCTCTTCAGTGGTTGTCATGGAAACATAACTGGCATTGTCCATTGAATCTTAGGGTTGTAGTTCGTTATCCAGAAGTGGTTTACGGGTACGTTAATGTGACCAACAATCTATTTACTCTTAAAAAGTCAATAAATGTTTGGGTTAAGGTATTTTGTGTACTGTTTCTTCGCTTGTAGCAAAATTTCAAACACTCAAAATTTTACGCGCAGCTCCAGCTTCTAGTTCAGTCGCCAATTACAATTCAACGTGGATAGCCATCTATATTCTCTGCAAAGAGGTTGTGGCTTTTTCCACACCCCGTCCAGTCTGTTTAGCTCTTCACGAGTGTCTCACTCTATTTTTCACCAAGTCAGAGGTACCAAAATACTTTGTCACTACGAGGCTTTTCTTTCAGTGGTGCATCTCTTTAAGCGTTCAGTCGTGAGTCCAGCCCTCGCTGCCTTCTGTGTCGATTCTGTGCTCTCTGCAGATCTTATGGCTATTCTCGTGGCTTGTCTAGTCTGTATAACCTTGTCTGTATACACTGTAGTACAAAATGTATGTACTCTATCACTTCGTAACTTTACGCGCTTTTTTCCAACATGTAAGTCGTAAATCAAACTTGCACCGCCTTAAGCGTCCTCTTAAGATAATCTGTGGCTTTTCTATGGCTTACCTAGTCTGATCACCCAGGGTTCCCCACTACATGTTTACTCTTCCCCTCAAATTTCTTACTTGTTTACCACGCCTCTGTTACAAAATACTCGGTGACTTGTTGACCTTTTTACGTGCATTTCTTGCAAAGTTCTACTGAGAAAATAGATCAAACATTCGAGATGGACCTAGCGTCGTAAACGTTCGGTGTTTTAGAAATTATTTTTAAAACCAAAGCGAAAAAGTCCATTTGATTAGCAAACAACCTCGTTCTCATGGTCTCTTATCTTTCCGTCCTGAAGGGCGGCGGGATAAAAGACCCTGGGAACGAGGTTGGCTAGTTAAGATAAGACCAAAAAAAAACACGTTCACTGGCTTATGAACTGTTTGAATATTGGAGCTTTCGGCTGTGAGACTACAGCCTTCGATAAGTAAAATATTGGAGAAAATTGACAACTACAAATATTTTCAATAAAATGGAAAGCGTTAAAGAACTAATGTTCATTTTTAAAAGAATGAAATATTGATTGGGGAGCGGCCTTGAGTTGTCGTATGCATGATCTGTCGAAGCGGTTTGCCTTGATTCTGGAGTCTTGCGAATACGGAAAGAACCTTTACCAATCACTTGGAATTCTTAAAGCGAAACTGGCAGATGCTTTGAAACTAGGAACTCTGAAACTAAGAACACACGAGGAATGTGAAGTCTTAGGCAAGCGGTTCCAACATTGCTAAAAACACTTTATTAACTTTAAAAATTCTCAAGTGATTGACAAGGGTCCTTTCCGTATTCGCAAGACACTAGAATCATTTCAAAACAATTGTTTTCGTTCTTTGATATCAAACACAACTTGCATTGAAGGAGCGGAGATCCAAAACTATCGAACATAAAGTCACCACAGCATTGTAATTGTTTGAGGTGTCGGCCATTTGATCTGTGACATCATTCTGGCCGATGCTCCTACAACCGTTCAATTGTCCCTTTGGGCATCCCCGGTGGAAAAAGTACACTCCTCACTCCTCTAAGGTAGCTCATTTGTCATGCCGACAATTTTTCCGATGATCGCTAAGCTTCGGGTTAGGGTTAGTCTTGGTGCTTCTAATAACAGAAGGGCTTCGCTTCACGTCAGCGCCTGTTATAATAAAAGGGCTATTGTTTAGGTTTTTTAATCACCAAAACGCGATTCGTATTCTAGGAGAAGCAAATCAATGTTGGCTATACTCAATACTGTCTTAGATTTAGTTTACAAAAGCTTTTGCAACAGTGTATGTATTTATGGTCATGCAAATAAAGCGCAGTTGTAATCGGTACGACATTGCAATCTCGTTCCCAAGCAAGGGAAAAGTTCCTGGAAATGAGGTTGTGCGGCATTGTTGTGTTCACAGAAGCTCTAATTATGCACCCAAGCCTGATACAGCAAGATGTCGGACTCTCGGACTTATAAGTTCGGTTTTGCATCAGGGCGATAGCCAATCGGACACTACTAACGGCCGATGAGAAAATAGGTAAACAAACACTCGTCTTTTGTTTATCTTATTTTTTTTTACTGTATTATTCAGTCAGATCTGGGAGCTAGGTGGTTATCAACAAAATTTAGCTAACACAGAATCCTAACAAAGTGACAGGGAAAATGATGTGGTCAGTATGTGATAGTACTCCGGAAGGATTTTACAT
>OMLO01001903.1_pt1 | contig 16458 bp, 11 predicted proteins | sample 1674811 | NCBI WGS metagenome assembly OMLO01 (sample SAMN06265003, study PRJEB25207) | coral metagenome | isolation source: Coral host | place: Mexico:La Bocana,Puerto Morelos, Mexico | collected 2008-11-13 | reverse complement strand
ACGTTTGAAGAATTCATCGACAATTTCAGCCTTCTCTTCAGGAGAACGATTCTCGGAAAGACCTGCGGATAAATCATGAAAGCTAGTTCGGTGAAGTGTTGTAAGCAAAGTAAATCAAGTGCTAGGTTTTAAAGGAGAAAAGTGGTCTCATCGGCGCAAGTGCAAACAAGGCTGTTTACGTCTATAACGTGAAACTAAAACTGAAAGGTATTCTCTTGACATGCGAGGATAAAGATAACAGAGTTAGTCTTCCATCGGACCCAAGGTAAAACGCTATCAAGTTATTTTTGGATGAGGCACCCAATTCTTCCGTGGTTCTTGTTACTGAGAGAATTAAAATTATTAACAGCGAGATAGGCAGTTCTTTGTTTCCCGCAATTCCTTCTAACGCATGGGGAGTCTAAGATTGACATTATGTCTGGTGTTATAATAATGCTGATGTTGTTGTGTTACTTAAGGACGTTCGCGCGAAAATTTTCTACTCGATAGATTTTTTTTAAACTTCAACCACGGACAGATAATGATTTACTTGTTTCAAAAATGAAATAAAAATTGGGGGTCACCGACTTCGATTCAGAGATAAGGCGTGTGGAAAACTAGTCTGATTTTGATAAATTGGTGCTCGTAATTCAGCATGGTCTCCAGGGTCCTCAGGTTAAAATATCAAAGATAAGTCAACACTTCACTACTTAGGGCGCGCGCTCAATGAATGACGTGGCGTGTGAATTTCGTGCGCAGGAAGGATGTGCAGAAACAATTAGCACGAACGTCCTTAAGTCAATTCGTGATTTATAAGTCCATTTAGACATTTGTATACATGCACACATCATCGCTGGTAACGCCTCTTCTCTAATGGTATCCACTTCAGAGTCTCTAATGCATTCGACGCAGATGAATACAGCGGTCGATCTAAAATTATTTTAGCCGCCTTATTTTGCAAAGTTGTAGGCTAGTTACATTATGCTTCTCACCCCAAACTAGATCTGCGTACTCGAATAAGGGCATGACAAGACTTCGTTAAAAAAGAATGCGCGCCCAAAACGGCAATAAATGCTTAATGCGCCTAAGTAGGACAAGCCTTTGGTTATGATAAGATCCCGAACTTACCAGAAAGGAATGTTGCATTGCTCCAAATCCTCGTCGTTGGTATAAACCAACGGGCATGTGCTTCAGGATCGCCACCATTCTTGAGCCATTTCTCTCTGTAAGGACATGGCACCACTTTGGTTTCTATGGAAATTAGTGAGAGGCCGGCTTTTCGAACGGGGGAATCCGCAGACTCAAATGGCTTTTTGAACTCACTGACAGTGCGGAAATAGTTGAAAAATGTTGTCTTGTTAAATTCGTCCTGCAAACAAAAAAAAATTGTTATGCGAAAAACTCTTAATAATGTAAAGACTGATTGAACATAGCAGTTATTTACACAACTTCAGCAGTTTGAAATGGAGCTACAGTAGACTCGAGGTTTTCAGAGATCGAACCCATATCAACCCTCGAACCCTCCACTCAGTTAAGTGGCAACCCTCGGGAAAAACAGGAGATGACCGCTAAATACGAGGGTCTCTTTGACGCTCGACGCTTAAATTTAATTAAATAAAAAAATAATAATAAATCTAAATTTGTAATTTGAGTACATACGGAGCACCAAAGATTTACAAGGAGCTCGTTCGTGCATTCCAGGATCGAATTTAAACTTGAAAATGTTTGTTTGCTTGTTTGTTTGTGAGAGACGAAAGGCAGAGTAGAGAACCAGCAACAAACTCAACCCACATATGATGTCAGGTCCGGGAATCGTATCCGGGACACGTTGGTGAGAGGCGAGCGCTCTCATCACGGCGCGATAACAAAAAAATTATGTTGAGAAACTAATATCTGACCTGTGTTATAAGACCATCGTGGACTAATCCTTTCCACAAATCGCCCATTCTGCGATACACGGAGACAGGAATGTTCTTTGTTGTTCCGACAAATTGCCCTTCCTCGTCTATTGCCAACTGGACAAGAATCATCTTACCACCTAGAGTAACAAGGATACTCGATTTCAGAAAATGTTTAGTACCCAGTATAGTTGTTCGGATAGTGTGATCGTCCGGGTGAAGGAAGTTCTGAAAAGAACTGTTGTTGGTGACTGACGTTTCGACAACCTGAGCGGAAGTCATCTTCAGAGTCAAGTGAATAGTGTTTGTCAGGCGATGATGACCAATCAGTTTCAACGAACTAGACATAGAACATCATCGCCTAGATCGAGAAACAGACTCGAACAGACTATTTTATCAGGGTGTGGCTAACAATTATAAAAAGACTTATATAAGAAATCCAAGACAGCAAGGGAAAGTCGCTAAACAACGTATTTTATGAGCATTACAATGGCTGTGCACGTGCGTCATGATTCTTGGCATATTTCTTTGTCCTTCTCTTCAAAACAACAACGTGAAATAACCAAATTATGCTTTGTCTGGACACCATAAATTGTTTCAATTTCTTTTTCAGATTTATCAGTATGTTTCAGATTTAGTTTACTTATAACTGGCGTTCGTGTGCACGTGCTTCACGAAAAAAATAACTGCTAAGTATCCTTACCCGGGACCAATTCCTTCGCTCTTGCCAACAGTATTGTTTCCCAGTCCTTCGCAGCCTGTTTTTGGAACTTCTCAGCCTCCTCTGGTACTGTAATCATTGTGTGATGTAACGCTCCGGTCACGCTACACGGCTTGTCACGTAACCAATGCATGGAAGTTGCAGAAAAGCCCACATTTACAGATTGAGGAGGGAGACACTGGCTATAGAAGTTCGTACCACATGTCGTGACGAACACGTTGTGGAAGTCTAGAAAATAGCTCTTTGGACCTGGTATAAGACCTGAGAGGGTGAGATAAATCTAAATCAAATTATTGTTTTTTCTTTTATTTTTTGCACGGAAAGGAAAATCTGAATGAAACAACTATCGTGCTTTTGCATATATGGTCTCAAAGTCTTGACTGTTGAGGAACTGTTCGCTGCTGTCGGGTTAACAACACTGTACAGTAAAAGACTCCAGGATACTGCTGTTGTGATGAACGAAATTACGAATACTCTATGCCCTCAATATGCTACTGATCCGATCAGTAACATATCAAAGACAGCAAAGTAATTTCAGTCCAAGAAATTTCGGGCTTTGCCACGCCAAGATTCAACTAGAGGACACATACAAAAGAAATGAATAAACATGGTCACTTAATTTCCTTTGTTTGTGTCCTCTAGGCCCCAAAGCTAATAGAGTGTGTTCACGTGACGTCATCATATTCTCAAATCCAAAACTAAAAAGCCCCTAAAGGTTTAATCCTCATCAGGCATAAGAGGTACTAAATTTATATCTCTTTGCAACTTTCCTGCTCAATAGCGTCCTTCGTTTGAAAACCAGCGCTTTTTAATTTTTGGAGTTACGGCGGTGCGTGACATGAAGCTAAGATCGCGTTTGTCGAAAAATACACACGTATCTCGTGATTTTTAGCCATTTTAGGAATTAAAGTATTAGGGAAAGTGTTTTTGTAAATGTTTTTTGGCTTGGTTCTGACAATCAGTCCTCTAGATAGCCAAAGTAAGTTTCAAATGTTTACACTATTTTTCGGCCGCCATATTGGAGGACTAAGGAGGTCTTCCGACATGGCGGCTCCATACTAGGCTCTGTAATTTTGCGTGGAACATTTCGACGAATAGCTCAACTTTGGGACAACGCACACACCTTAACCTTGGAGAACTGCCTTCTTTGTTTATCATCTATAATATTACAATTTTGATTTTATTTTTTATTACGTGACAATGAACACACTCTATGACACATAAATAAAGTTATTATATGATGAGTTCTTCCATGGACTAACCCTGCAATCGAAGAAACAAGGACTTGAAATCATTTATGGGTTGATCTTCATAAATAACGTGGATAGGTAATTCATTTCCATAAATCTTTCGTAGCTCTTTGACGCATGCGTACAGCAGTGGCATTGATGTGCCACCGTCTGCGCAGCCGTAGTCTACAATGGTGAACACGGACCCAGGCTTCACAAGAGCTGACTTGATACTCTCTAACATTAGAGGGGCAGATTCTAGTATCACTTTGTAACATCCAATGGTGTTGTCTGAGTAGAACCCAGACCCGTCATCACCGTACGGGATGTGGCTGTGAGGAGACTGGAGCAAAGAAGAAATGAAATGCTACTGGAATGTCGGTGTGTATCGGAAAAAAGAGTAAGCCCAGAACCGGAGTTAAACTGCAGCCCACCCATCGAAGAGTACATTTCATAAATGAAGGAAAAAGGTAGCAGTATTTCGTTTACATTAGTAATCACACGACTTGCGCGTCATAAATTAAGTTTCGCGCCCAAACGGCACGTGATGGGCTGTCGGTAGATAACTTAACTACCAGGGTTTGAATGATGGTATGAAGATGTTGAACACGGCAAACAGTCACACAAGAAACCAGCAAATTACACAACTACAAACCCACACTGAATGGTTGAATATTAGAAGCTGAAAACAAATTCACTGACCCAGGAGGATCTAAAACAAGGACTCTCGGTACGATATGATTTTTTTAGTTTTTACACTTTGCACTTACTGTATTTATCATATGCTTTAGTCATCTCGTAGCTCGTGACATCCATGGAGTATTGTTGTTCAGCCCGACCTCATGGTACTGAATTAAAGTGCAACTGACCCCTTTTTGTTTTCTCGCTGATATAAATCTTCATGTTGTTCTGATCAACACAACGAAGAATTATCCTTGTAGCTATTTTCATTAATTTTCTAGTCCGTAAAATTAGTCTTTTCCAGGCCAACTACCGAGCAATAGCGAAGAATGGGGCGAGTTGGCCTGCGACGTCATCGAAGGACTAATATTATTGCTTCTAAGATGAATGTATGCGAACATACGATAGTGTGAATCAAAATAATTGCAGAATGCAAGGAAGATCTGTTTTTGGAGGGATTTGCAGTACAGCATGCTTAGGAGAGAGCAATCCTTTTCATTCAATACCTCGTCCAGAAGCGAGAAAAAGACAAAAATAGTGTGCTGACTTCTGCAAAGTCGGACTGATAGAGGGAGCCATCGAGCTGTTCTTCGATCTTGGGCTCGCCGCTGCTGTAAAAGCCAGCGATTTACATAGCCAGTACATTCTTCCCTAGTTTCTAGTGCGAAGCTCGGCATCTGACTATTCAGTTCCAACTAGCCTCAGACCAAAAATTATGGAAACTAGGTGTGATAATTATACGGCAAATTATACGCATCGAGTTTTTTTGTCCTCAAAAAAGAGAGCTTTTTAAGCGAATAGTCGACGACACCTACCTCCTACACTGAGGCCATTAAAATTAGTGAAGCTTCCAACTGCAGAACTAGCTAGCGCTATTCATTTGTGGATTTTACACGCAACTAATTGATTATATGTAACTAATTGATTCGGCTCGACATCCAAATCAGTAAATACTGCACACAAACGGTTGACAATTGGTGCTTGAATCTCTCAAAGGCTCTTCTGTATAGACGGTTGTTTTGTTATTTGAGGTACGAAATACATCTTATGATCAGTTACAAAGTTAAAACGAATAAAGCATTGATAAGCATATGAGGAAATTAAAACAAACCATTTAGATTCGACCCAACGGAGGTTGTATCTCAAAGGAAGCTAATTAAAGAAGAATGAGCTTGTTTTTCGGAACAGAACACTCAGGTGTTAGCGTACGCAAAACAGACTTTAAAACAAAAGGACAGTAAACTGTTCATACTGATCCTTGAGTCATGATCTTGTCAAAGATCTTGCATATAAATATGAAAATAAATATATGCATCTAACTGTCTAATCTGTGGAGGCCATTGTTTGTATTAGTACTTACAAACTTTTCGTTACTCGAAGACATCCTATTGCTTCCTAAATAAATGCTTGTTCGCCTTCCTATTTCAAATTCAGCAGTGAGTACACTGAAAGAGAAAAAAACAGACAGTAATAATTTAAAGAATATTCAAGATTGAGATCGTTTTTTAACGATGTCACACAATCTCAAAGATTCTTCGTAGTGTACATCTAAATATATCGTATGCTCCCGGGCATAAACCTCTTTGTAAGAATTGCAACTTTAGGGTCTTATATTTTCACAAATCTGCAACAGATTCTTATGAAACTTTGCACAATTTTTCATGAATTCGGCGATATAAATCGACTCGGCATCCAAATCAGTAAATGGTTAAACGTAAAAAGTACTAGGTATAATACCTGATGTATCGATCGTCTAGAAGTTAGGATAAGTTATGCAAATGTTTCACAGCACGCTTGCTGTAGCAGCCAAGCGAATTTACACGAATATGTACCTCTGCTATGAACAATACGCCAACACAAGGATTTCCTTGATTCTGACTGAACCGAAATACATGAAAAACGATCTGAGACGATTTCTGGTAACATTTCGATCATATTTGAGGTGTTAAACAATTTGCTCAAGAGTCGGAAAACGTGAAGTTACAACATCAAGAGAAGAAGGAATCGATATGAAGCAAATACAAATTGAAATGTCTTATCACCTGAAGGGTAGATCCTCGTGCAGCAGATAAAACACAAGACGAAATAAATGGCTAACACTGTCCGTGTAGGTTTATACGACCGATCGCGTGTCGAAAGCTACACGATACACACCATTGTTTATGCTCTACCGCCCGCTTGAGATGATTGACATGGATTATTGAGAAGAACCAGTCACAAAACGATTCAATTTCTGGGCGCGAAAAAAACTGTCTCGAGTTACAGCGGGTGCCGCGAAACACGCGGCCTTGTTTTGTGGCAATGAGTCCGCCGTGAAGATATGCGCCTATGTCGTCCCGAACTCCAACGAAAAATAAAGTGTATGATAGAGGAAAAATTTCTGGCAATCCTATTTACAGATTTGCAGCGTTTATCTCGGTCTAGAAACTACTTCAATTCCCGTTTTCGCTGTGACACAAATACATACAAACATTCCATACCTAACAGAGGGCAAAATTACTTTAAAATAAAAGTCAGCTCTTACTTGAACTGGTAAAAATTACAATGATCGCAAAAGGTTTAGTTTCTTAGTAAAGCATTTACACAATTTCTTGACGTGAATGTTCCATTTGAACATATTGTCAATTTTAACACCTAAACACCTTGCTGAGTACACATGACTAATGTGGTTGTCACCAAGTTTAATGCCTTGTAAAGGGCCAGTGAATGATCCTCGCTGTAACAGCATATATTCCCGTCTTTCCCGGGTGTGGCGTGAGGGAATTATGACAACACTAGTGATACAACTTCCGAAGAACAGAATTCAAGAGGTTAGCTACTATGTCTGGATTTGGGACCGCGACAGGTGTAGCTCCCCTTCTTTATCGTCTACGATGGTAGGCAGGTCATTGCAAAACAGTGCAAATAGGGTTGGATTTCACTGTCCTACTGTTGGATTGGCTGCCGTTAATTATAGTGACTTGAGTTCTATTAGACAGGTAGTCCTTGATCCAAGACCAGAGGTCTCCTGCAATGCCGAGTCCCAGGAGTTTTTGTAGAAGAAGTGAGTGGGATATGGAATCAAAGGCCTTCCGGAAGACTACGAACACTATGCCGACCACCAAGTTTTTGTCCAGCGCCCTTCTCCAGTCTTCAGCCATCTTCACCAGTGGAAGCTCCGTTGAATAGCCTTTTTTATACGCCCACTGATTGCTACTGCTTAACTTGAAACTTGGATGTTAGTTTCCGCATTGTCAATTAATAACTAAAGCTAGATTTCTTTCCGCCCTTGGCCATTTGTTGTGTTCTCGGAAATATTTAAAATGTTGAGTACATAATAATAAGAACTGGGCCTTTTTTGTTCAAATGCTATCTGAGCAATTCTTTGTACCGATTATAATTACGCTGGCTTCCTTTTCTTGCCATAGAGAAACTTAGTTGTCTGCAAATTGGGTGAATATTTCTTATTGATACACTGAGACAAATACAATGTTTAAAAGCTAAAAAAAAAACATTTCGAAAAGCCGAATCCTGAACCTACAATCCACCTTGAATAATTGTTAAATATCCTTGTAAGTTGCCTATCCTTCGAAAAAACGTAGCGATTATATTCACTTGCGAGCCTAATGGACTGGCACCCTACCTCAGTCCCACTCACTCAGCTCACTATTTTTGGTCGGCAAGAAGTCTTTTGGAGTTGCACTCAAAAAAATAATAATAATAAAAAATGTTATTTCCGTTTTAAAGTGGTACCACGTCCACATTACTCCCTACCCTCCCCTAAGAGGTTAAATTTAAATCTTCTGATGTGCATCCCGAGTGTCTCACCCCCTAACCCTGAATATAATGATTTAGTGGACTACAAAGATCTTTGTAGTCCCTTGTAGCCTCTGATTAGTTAACCTAAAAATATCAATAATCGTAATCGAATTTTGAGTAGCGTATGGCATGAAAAACAAATCTCAAAAATCTCACAAAAACACCAAGCAGGGGAAGAGAGTGTATCTTTGCGCGCGGGAGGCGCGTCCAACACGAACCAACATGGCAACCACAGGAAGGACAATTCAAGCATTGGCTGGCTGACCGGTGCTTATTAACCCAACTTTGATGTCTCGGTGGATATTGCCTATGCCTGGCCAAGTCAGGGTCTGGCCCCTACGTATTGTTACTTTGATCTGTTAAGTAATTCTTCTGTACTGGAAGGAAAGCTTTCTATGTTTTGTTTCTTTACACTTATGTTTAACGTAATCCGCGGAATCTTTACATAAATGGGTTCATGGTTATTTCCTTGAAGATTCAAAGCCAAATGCTTGCCAAAATCCGTGAAAGTTTCCTCTCAATATTTAAAGAAAAATAAAATCCAAAAAAATCCAATCGTATATGAGTTAGTAATAAATAAAAAATAAAAGTGGAAAACTCAAGTATGTTAAATGAAAATAAGAAATGTTGCGTTACAAACCAAATCCCTCTCAAGTAAGAAGTTTAAATAGGAAGGAATTTGAAAACAACCTTGAGAATGTCAGAGAGCTGAACAAAAATGCACAAATTAGAAAGAGAGGTCTGGCCAAATGCTTGCCAAAATCCATGAAAGTTTAATTCCTCTCAATATTTAGTTACATATTAGAAAAAGGAAAAGTTCTTGCATCTGTTCCATACTTGTTTCTGGCCACAAGTTCTTTCTCAAACTTTTTAATTTTTCAAGTCAAGCCAAAAAGCTGTTGGGATATTTGATCTTAATTAACAGAGTGTTACGTGTTTTTTGTTTCTATAATTATTTTATTAATTTAGCTTCGATTGAGTAGAAATATCAAACACTCAGAAATCGTCTTTCAGTGTGACATTTCCAAACAGCTTCAGCCGTTGAAGTTCGCAAAAGAAAAACTCTCTTCCAAGTGTTTAGGGAACACTTTCGCTCGTGTTTGAAACCTTACTTCTAATCACCCGTATTGTCACGAATTCAGTTGAATTTCAAGGACATCGACTCTACCAGAACTCTTACTCGATTGCTAAAGGGTTCCGTTGGTGACTACACATGCAAGACATTATTATCCGTTGTGTCATTTGCTTACATAATGAGAAGGAGAAAGAATCGGATCGGCGATTCAAAGCTGGAAAACGTAATAAGTCCTCAAAACGTCTAAGCAATCATTATGTAAAAGAATTGTGCGAGTCCATAGCTATGGACCTGAGTCGTTTCCGTATTGACAATATCGTAGAGCTTGATCAATTCGTTGCAGCCACTCCACGATACAGTAGTCTGCTCCTAGACCTTTAGCAAGTCATGCCAGCAACCAAATCACATTAAAAAAAACCCTAAGCTCCACTGCACCATTGAAGCTAGCGGCCTTCTTGCTGGATGTAATTGGGTGCAAACGTTTGTCAAGATTGGTCATGATTTTAAAACGTGTTGAGCCAACTGCGGTGGCATTGTTCATATGTGCGCTAACAGAAGAATTATTAATCGTCCTTTTGTCAAAATGAGGTTCAAAAAAGTATTTATGGCAAATATTCTTAATCATTTTGCCTGGCATTTGAATTATGGTATGATCTCATGAACTAATCAGTCACTTTATTTTGTGGTAAAACCTGTTATTTAGATGTCGATCAATTGAAAACAAGACACAATCTAACATATGCATTTTTTGACAATTCTTTTTCGTAATTGATTAACATATTAAAAGCACATATTTCTGAGCAGTCTCCAACCTACTGCGGTGCTACTGTTCATGTGTGCCCTAATAATAAAGATATTTACGCCCGTCATCATCTAGCCTGGTAATTGAGTTTGTCCTAGAGTAATTATCTCTTGTTCTATTTTCAGGCAGAAGCTGCTTTTATTTTTCTAGCGATCAGTTCAAAACAAGAAACAATCTAACATCTGCATAATTTTGCTATTTTTTGTGATTAGGAACTTTCCTTAAAGCTCACTTGTCAGAGCAATCTTAACATTGAAAGATCTCTTTTCGAGATCGGCGTAATCCTTTTTGCTGTATTAGAAGAGGTTTATTTTCGATATGTGCGACAAAATGTCTGGATTCTCTTGCTCGCTTATCAGTGCTAGTTTTGGTTTCGCTCATAGCTTTCAAAACCAAGGTTCGTTTGATCAGTAACAAGGGTTGTAAATTCTGCAGTCTGACACAACAGGGCACCTGATTGCCAACAATTTAAAAAACTCTCGGGTTTATTGAATGCTTTGGTGAATTTATTTACCTACTTATACGGAAAAAATCAAACATTTCTTTGGAATAAAAGCTTAACAGTTTTAGAAATCTTGTCAAAACTGTGGTTTCCCATACGTGTACAGCAATATTCGCACTGTTCGCAATTAAATATTGCCCAGAATGTAGTTCCTAATCTTACAACATTGAAATCTAGTGTCAATGTGTAAATGTAAACTGATAAATCACGTATCAAATGAACTGTCAACTCTTGTCAACTCTTCGCGATAACCATGAAGGCATGAACATAATCCATCCCATGATCCTCTGGATGCTTAGCCACCTGGTTTTCATAACGTTTGAAGAATTCATCGACAATTTCTGCCTTTTCCTCAGGAGAACGATTCTCGGAAAGACCTGCGGATAAATCGTAAAAGCCAGCTCGGTGAAGTGCTGTAAGCAAAGTTAATCCAGTGTTAGGTATTAGAGAAGAAAAATGGTCTCATCGGCGAACGTGCAATTAAGGATGTTTAATTTTTCGACGCGGCACCCTGTTTTTCCACGGATCGTGTTTCCGCGCGCGTTGCGTGGATGCTTTCGTGGGTGATGAGAATGCGTCTATAGCCGCCTGAACTGTCCACGTAAGAAACATCCGCGTCACAGGATTGACTATTTAATGCTACACCCTGCCGGGAAGACCCTCCGCAGTTCAAAAGTATATATTTTTTATATATTCATTTGCATTCTTCTTTATCTACAGGTATATTACGAACTCAAAATGTGACCAGCGTCCGGTTGGCTTGATAGCTCAGTTGGTAGAGCACTGCATCGATATCGCAGAGGTTATGGGTCTAATCCCGTTCATACGTGAATTTTTTTTCAGGCTTTAATTTCACAAGTGCTTAAGTTGTGTGCTTAACTGCAATGATCACCATCTACGTGTCACAACAATGCTGGCTAAAGAATGTTAGATACTTTTTAACGGAAGAAAAGCTCGCGCAAGAAAATCAGAACTTCCTTGTGACAGCAAACTTGCGAATTGGACATCTGACCACTTTCCCTTTCCGTTTGTAATAAGATTCTATGATAAGATTCCGAACTTACCAGAAAGGAATGTTGCGTTGCTCCAAGTCCTCGTCGTTGGTATAAACCAACGGGCATGCGCTTCAGGATCGCCACCATTCTTGAGCCATTTCTCTCTGTAAGGACATGGCACCAGTTTGGTTTCTATGGAAACTAATGAAAGGCCAGCTTTTCGAACGGGCGAGTCCACCGACTCGAATGGCTTTTTGAATTCATTTACAGTGCGGTAATAATTGAAAAATGTCGTCTTGCTAAATTCTTCCTGTTAACGGAGAAAAGTTAATATACGAAAAGGTGTTAATCACTCGTTAGAATGGAGCCATTCACGACTTTTTTAGAGTCAGCTTCTTGTTCCTTAACTAAGACGCCGCTGTTCTATTGATCACCTTTCACTGTATACAAGAACGATAGCCCCTAAACTAAGTTAGTATTTGCCTGTCCAGCCAAGCTTTGATTATATTTAAGAAACAGAAAGAATTTTACGTTTTTCTATCGAGGTTTAAACAGGCGAGAGAGACAGAAATGCATAAGAACGAGCGATAGACGGTTGTTTCAATTCGTTAAAATAGAGCTAGTCACGACTTCTTTAAAATCAGTTGCCTTTAGCTACCACACTGAGTCGCTGTTCGTTCATTTTGATCCCTTTGTATTGTAACAACTAGTACCACTAGTAGGGACCAGAGTAACACTTAAAACTAAGTTGTTAACTTTGATTTAACTTGGGAAAAACAACATTTTCCGTGTTTCTATCGACTTTTAAAACACGAGTGGAGCTTTGGAATAACGAAAAATGATATATAGGAACAACATCCGCGGGGGAGTGCTTCCACAGCTTTTACGAGTGCTCCCAAACTTTCACTAAACACGGAAAAAATGTTTTCTATTCCTCTTAGCAAACACGGTGAAAAATAGAAAGGAGAAGCAGTCGTCTGTTTCGATTATCAAAACCAAAATTTGTATCTTCGTCCGCGTCAATATTAAATTATCAGCTGGAGCTGACTCTCTCTGTATCTGGTCATAGAAGTGCCGTCTTTAGCCTGCGCTTTCTGATAGCCCTTTTTGTAGACAGGGTCTAAAAATTAAGATTTTCAAGATATGACCTGTGTTATACGACCATCGTGGACTAATCCTTTCCATAAATCCATCATTGTATGATGCATGGAGACAGGAGTGTTCTTTGTTGTTCCAAGAAATTGCCCTTCCTCGTCTATTGCCAACTGGACAAGAACCATCCTCCCACCTGGAATGACAAGCACTAACTTGATGGATTTTTAATTGAACGAAGTACTAATGGTCCATGAAAAATATTCCAGTTGTAACGGACGTTACTACTGCGGAGAACTCGTTATAAACGAATTAATGGAAAATCCCCACCCAAGTCTTTTTTCGTCCTTGTTTTGTTTTGTTTGTTTTTTTTAATTCCTCCCTTTACGATGTTAGGGAAAAAGACAGCATCAGACTACTTTATCAGAGGTATGGCTAATCATTATCTCAGCACTGGTGAAAGGGTTGTTTATGATACTCAAGGACCTATGGCAGCATAATGTGACGTTGAAAGGAGCCTTTTACGATAGAGTAAAGTATTTGTTTTAAGTGCAATCTGCTTTGCAATCAGATTCCGTCCCGTGATCATATTTACTCTTTATATCGTGATTGTGTTCCTTATTGATTGTGTTCGTGCGTACACGCCTGACGAACCATGTTGCTACTGAGTGACTGCCAAGTATCCCTTACCTATTGCGAGCTCCTTTGCTCTTGCCAACAGTATCGTCTCCCAGTCTTTCGCAGCCTGTTTCTGGAATTTCTCAGCCTCTTCTGGTAGTGTAATCATTGTGTGATGTAACGCTCCGGTCACGCTACACGGCTTGTCACGTAACCAATGCATGGCAGTGGCGGAAAAGCCCAAATTTATAGATAGAGGAGGGAGACACTGGCTGTAGAAGCTTGTACCACATGTCGTGACGAACACGTTGCGGAAGTCTAGAAAATAGCTCTTTGGACCTGGTATAAGACCTGAGAAGGAGAGATAAATCTAAATCAAATTCTTTTTTATTTATTTTTTTCTCCACCAAATGAAAATCTGGATAAAACAATCATCGGCCTTCCACATGTAGGGTCTCAAAGTCTTGACTTCTGCCGGATTAACAACAACGTACAATATAAGACTTTAGGATAGTGCTGTTTTGATGTGTAAAGTTAAGATCTATGCCTTTAATATGTTACTGATCTTGTTTCAAAGACAACAGAGCAATTTTAATCTGAGAAATTCAGACTTTGTCTTTGTCTTTGTTACCAAGGTTCAACTAAATGGCACAAACAAAAGGAATGAATAAACATGCCGTTTCAATTGCCTTTGTTTGTTTCCTCTAGGTCTTACTGCCAAGCTTAATTTCATTACATCGAAAACAGGCTTTTAGCAATAATCATCGAGTAGCGAAATTCTTTCGTTTTATTCCCAAAAAAAACCTTTCTTCAACTTGCATTTGCTAACTTAATTATTGCTTTTGTCTGTCCGACTAGTTGGGTGATACTAAAAAAATTAGACCCTTCGCCCTCAAGGGTAACGGGTCAATAGCCCATTCGGCTTCGCCTCATTGGCTATTCGCCCGTAGCCCTTGCGGGCTGCGGGTCCAATTGTTAAATATAACAAAGTTGACTGATCGATAAATAAAATTTTTCTTATCAAAGCTTATTCTTCTGTGGACTAACCCTGCAATCGAAGAAACAACGACTTGAAATCATTTATGGGCTGATCTTCATAAATAACGTGGATAGGTAATTCATTTCCATAAATCTTTCGTAGTTCTTTGACGCATGCGTACAGCAGTGGCATTGATGTGCCACCGTCTGCGCAACCGTAGTCTACAATGGTAAACACAGACCCAGGCTTCACAAGAGCTGACTTGACACTCTCTAACATAAGAGGGGCAGATTCTAATATCACGTTGTAACATCCAATGGTGTTGTCTGAGTAGAACCCAGACCCGTCATCACCGTACGGGGTGTGGCTGTGCGGAGACTGGAGCAAAGAAGAAATGAAAAGACTGTTAACAAATCGCCTACTGGAATGTCGGTGTATGTCGAAACGAGATTAAGCCCAGAACCGCAGTTAAACTGCAGTCCACCCATCGAAGAGTACATCTCATAAATGAAGGAAACGGATAGCAATATTTCGTTCACATCCGTAATCATCCGACCAGTGTGTCTTAAGTGATGGGCTGCCGGTATGTCAACTAGCGAGCCCCTTTGTATGAAGATCTTATACTGAAAACGGCGAACAGTCGCAGAACAAACCAGCAAATTGCATCACTACAAACCCACAATGGTTGAATATTAGAAGCTCAAACCAAATTCACTGTGCCAAGATGATTTAATTAAACCAAGGACTCTCGGTAGAATATGATTTGTTAGCTTTTACGTTAGCATTCGCTATATTTATCATATGCTTTCGTCATCTCGTAGCTCGCGGCATCCACGTATCGTTGTTCGGCGCGACCTCGCGGTACTGAATCAACAGAAGAAACTGAACTGCATGCAGCCACGATCCACAGTAATACGTAACTACATTCAACCAGTAGTACTTACAAACGTTTCTTTACTCGAAGACATCTTATCACTTCCTAAATAAATGCTTGTTAGCCTTCGTATTTCAAATTCGGCAGCAAGTACACTGAAAGAAAAAAAAAATTGTAATTATAAGAAAATTCGAGATTGAAATAGTTTACCCTTTAATTGGCTTGAATTCCGATACCAGGAAATTTTCTTTGCTGAGAGTTGAGAATACCGATATTACAGAATTTCAACAATTCTTCGTAGTTTTCATATAAACATAAAATTACCTCGATATATCAACATGCCCCCCGGCATAAATCCCTTTGTAAAAATGGGCACCTTTGGGTCCTACATTTTCACGAATATGCATCGTATTCTTATGAAACATCGCACATATTTGAAGTTCGGCAAGACAAATCGACTCGATCGACATCCAAATCGGTAGAATACTGCTAAACTAAATATTAGATATAATAAGATCAGTATTTTTAAAGTAGTCGAACGTCTAGACATAAGGATAAGCTATGCAAATATTTCACTGCATACTTACGGTTGCAGCGATGCTACTAGTTTACACGGATTTGTACCTCAGAGTCTTCTCTCTTATTCCGTGATTCTTTAAGCAAGTTGACGGGTCGTCTTCTTCTTCTTGAACGACGAAATTCAGCGATGAAATGTAAGGCTCATAAATATTCTATGCGACTATATTTGCATTGTTGATTCGCAGGATTTGTGGTAAGGAATGTGCCAATATGGCACCAAAATATATTTAGTGTAGATAGAAAACATCTGATGCGTTTTTAAAGTGAAGCCTTCGCTTTTAAATTCTTCCAGTGTTGTATGGTTGGGTTCTAACGTACTGTAATTTCCGTTAGTTGATCGTTGTCCACCACCTAGATGCTGAATTATAACAAAACATCACCTCTGTTTTGTTATTGTAATTTTAATTTAATTTGATAAAGACAGCAGCTGCTAATTATTTTCCTCCACAGATAACCTACTTCATTCTCACTTAAGGCGCATCTTCTTTGAAGTTCATAATACTTTTAAAATACCGAAGAAAAGAAACCCGTTGATAACCTTTAAAATTTAATAAAAGGAAAAATCAAAGGAGACCTATGGTCAAACTCGTGGAATAATTAACAGTTCACAGAAACAGTTCACTTGTTTTTACAAGA